>Ga0190273_10000015_pt1 | contig 143407 bp, 152 predicted proteins | sample Popmic504IS_FD_134513 | JGI IMG/M metagenome (GOLD analysis project Ga0190273, IMG submission 134513) | Populus adjacent soil microbial communities from riparian zone of Shoshone River, Wyoming, USA - 504 IS | ecosystem: Environmental > Terrestrial > Soil > Riparian zone > Trees stand...
CGAGCGCGCCGTGGCCGAAGCGGTGGCGAAGCTCGGGAAGCTCGACATAGTGGTCAACAACGCGGCCGAGCAGCACCCGGACACCGACATCCGCGGGATCACCGAGGAGCAGCTCAAGCGCACCTTTCAGACCAACATCTTCGGCTATTTCTTCATGGTGCAGGCGGCGCGCGGCCACCTGAGGAAAGGATCGGCAATCATCAACACGACCTCGGTGACGATGTACCAGGGCGAGAAGCAGTTGCTCGATTATTCCGCCACCAAGGGCGCGATCACGGCCTTTACCCGCTCGCTGTCCGAGAATTTGATCGAGGACGGCATCCGCGTGAATGCGGTTGCGCCGGGACCGATCTGGACTCCGCTCAACCCGTCCGGCGGATCGACGCCCGACAAGCTCGCGACGTTCGGCGAGGACACGCCGATGGGGCGGCCCGGCCAGCCCAACGAAGTGGCACCGAGCTTCCTGTTCCTGGCCTGCGAGGATTCAAGCTACATGTCGGGCCAGGTGCTGCACCCTAATGGCGGCACCATCGTCAACGGTTAAGGGTTCCGCCATGGCCTGTTTTTCATGCTATAGCGCCCGCCTCGGCAGCAAGGGGTAGAGCATGGGACGCACCATCGCAGGCATCGTAGCGGGCATCGTCGCGGCATTCGCGACCATCTGGGCGCTGGAGATGGTCCACCACCTCGTTTACCCGATCCCCGGCAACGTCCGGTTGACGGACATGGACCGCTTGCGGGAATTCACCCGCTCGCTGCCACTGGTGTCGCAGCTGTTCATTGCCGGCGGATGGCTGCTCGGTACCGCGGTCGGCGGATCGGTGGCGGCGCTGGTTTCGCGTCGGGAGGGCACGATCCTGGTGGTTGCCGCGCTGGTCGCGATCGCCGGCCTGCTCAATGTCCTGTGGCTCCCCCATCCGCTTCTGCTGCAGATCGCGTCGGTTGCGGCGCCTGCGCTCGGCGTGCTGATCGCGCGTGCCCTGGTGCGCGGACGGCTGGCCGGACAAGCCGCTCCAGCCGCGGCGGAGGCAGGGTGAGCACGCACCGCCGCTTCGACGATTTCTGGCTCTTCTACCTGCGCGAGCATAGCCGGCCGCGCACCCGTGCGCTCCATTACGCCGGGACCGTTTTGGTGCTCCTCATCGCCGCCGCCGCGTTGCTGACCGGCACCTGGTGGCTGGCGGCCCTGCTGCCGGTTGCCGGCTACGGCTTCGCCTGGACGGCGCATGCGACGGTGGAGCGCAACCGCCCGGCGACCTTCACCTACCCGCTCTGGTCGTTCGCGGCCGATTTCCGTATGTTCTTCTTGTGGGCGGCCGGCCGGCTCGGGCCCGAACTGCGCCGCGCCGGAGTGAAGGAGGAGACCGCCAATGCCGGTTGACGATCCGGGCCTCGACCGGGCGATCCGGAAGCTTCGCATCCGCGACGCGCTGAGCGCTGAAGAAGAGGCCGTGCTGCGCGACGCGGTGGTCGAAGTTCGCGAACTTCCCGCCGGCAAGGCGGTTGTGCGCGCCGGCGTGGTGATGAATCATTCCACGATCCTCTTCGAAGGCCTGTCCTGCCGCTACAAGGATCTGGTCGATGGCCAGCGGCAGATCATGGAGCTGCATGTATCGGGCGACTTTCTCGATCTCCACAGCTTCCTCTTGAAGCAGCTCGATCACAATGTCGGCTCGATCACGCCGGTGCGCTTCGGCATCGTCCCGCACGACAAATTGCGCGCCATCTCGGAAGGCTATCCGCACCTCACCCGCATGCTGTGGTTCTCGACCCTGCTCGATTCCGCGGTGCACCGCGAAAAGATTCTGTCGGTCGGCCGGCGCGACGCAATGGCGCGGATCGGCCACTTGCTATGCGAGCTTTACAAGCGGCTGGAGACCGTTGGGCTTGCCGAGGATTACCGCTACCCGCTGGCGCTCACCCAGAGCGATCTCGCCGATGCCAGCGGCCTCACCTCCGTCCACGTCAACCGCATGCTCAAGAAGCTGCGCGACGACGGCCTGCTCACCTTCCGCGGCAACGAGGTGGTGATCCACGACTGGGTCGAACTCACCCGCCGGGCGGAGTGGGATTCGGGCTATCTCCACCTCGACAACCAGCCGCGCTAGCCGCTCCCGGCGCCGACAAGCGGGCTAGAGGTTCACCACCTCGAACGCCTGACGCGCGATCATCCGCTCGGCGAGCATTGCCCGGTGGCAGACCGGCGCCTCCTTTTCGAAGCACAGCAAGGCGGAACGGCGCTCGCCGGCCGCGTCGAGCGCCTGCTCCAGCGCAACCAGTGCTTCGGGGGTTTCGAGCTGATCGGCGTAGATCGCGCGCATCTCCGCGGTGCGGCCGGCGCGGGCGGCCTGGCGGCCCGCGGCGGGAGTGCCGAGCGGGCGCAGGTGAAGGTAATCGATGCCGCGCTCGGCGAGGCCGTTCCTGAGCGCCGTCTTGGAGAAGCCCGGGCGGCGCGACGCGGCAATGGCGCGGACGTCGATGAGGAGTTCGACGTGGGCGGCGGCGAGTTCGCCGAGGAACTCGTCCACTGTCTTGGATTCATAGCCGATGGTGAAAAGCGGCTTCAAACCGGTCTCTCCCAAAGCGAGTTTGCGTTGGCGGACCCTAAGCAGGCTCGTCCATCGTCGCAATGGTAGTGACGGATGGGGGAATGTTCGAATTCGCCCGCCAAGGATTGGGAAATTTCACCAAAGCTCAGTCTCGCTGGATGAACGGGCGAAGCGCCCGCCGAAGGGAAATGGCGGATTTCTGCCGTTTCGGCGGTTTGGCACGGCGGATGCAATCCTGTTTGCATCGCTGCCGGATGGTCCGGACAGCGCCACACAGGGAGAATACCAATGACCTTCAATCTCGCAAGCGTTCAGCAGATCGCCATTTCCGCGGTCGCCGCGCTTCTTGCGGCTTCGCTGTTCATCTCCGCCGCCGTCGGCCCGGCCGGTCAGCTCATCTGACCGCCTGTCCACGGACCTCCAACCACGCACAGCAGGGATGAATGACATGAACACCGACTTCGCCACCGACAAAGCCAATGGCAAGATGATGGGCGTTTGCGCCGGCCTCGCCCGCAGCACCGGCCTCGACGTCACGCTGGTTCGGGTTCTGGCGGTCGTCACCACGATCTGCCTCACCGGCCTGACCGTCCCGGTCTACCTCGTCGCGGGGTTCGTCGCCCCCGACCGCGGCTGAGGGCTAGAGCGGTGGCCGAGAGCTTCTACCGCGCCTGGATGCGGCGGCTTCAGCACTTTCTTGCCGCGCCGCCGCCGCGGCGCCCGAAGGCCGCCCGCAAAAGCGCCGCCTGACGCCGCAGCTTCGCGGTTGCCCGAAGGCGCCGGTTCGTGACACAAGCGGCGCATGCGCAAACCCCTCACCCTCCTCCTATTGCTTGCTTTTTCCGCCTTCGCCTTGCCCGCTTCGGCTGCCAGGAAGATCGAGGGCCGCGATTGGCGCGCGCAAAATGTGAACGACGTCGCCATTAACGGCACCCAGCCGCTCACCCTGCGCCTCCAGGGCAAGCAGGCGACCGGCAGCGCGGGCTGCAACAGCTTCAGCGCGAGCTACAAGATCAAGGCTGAGCGGATCGAATTCGGTCCGCTGACCAGCACCCGCATGGCGTGCGAGCCGGCCCTGATGGAGCAGGAGACGCGCTTCCTCGCCATCCTGGCCGCGGCGCGCAGCTACACACGCTACGGCAATGGCAGCCTGTCGCTGATCACGCCGGACGGCCGCGCCATCCGCTTCGCGCCGGTCCGCTAAGCAAGGTGACCTCCGCCGGCCGGCCTTTCTGGAAGACGCTCTATTTCCAGGTTCTGGTGGCAATCGCGCTCGGCATCCTGGCGGGCTGGCTGTTTCCCGAGTTCGGACGGGCGCTGAAGCCATTGGGCGACGGCTTCATCAAGCTGGTCAAGATGATCATCACGCCAGTGATCTTCCTGACCGTGGTGACGGGCATCGCCGGGATGAGCGACTTGAAAGCGTTCGGCCGCGTCGGCGCAAAGGCGATGGCCTATTTCCTGACCTTTTCGACGCTGGCGCTGGCGGTTGGCCTGGCGGTCGGCAACATCGTTCGGCCCGGGGCTGGGCTCAACATCGATCCGGCGACGCTCGATGCCGGCGCGGTCTCCACCTACGTCGGCAAGGCGAAGGAGCAGAGCGTCACCGACTTCGTCCTGCACATCATCCCGGACACGGCGATCAGCGCCTTCACCTCCGGCGAAATCCTGCAGGTCTTGTTCGTCGCCATCCTGTTCGGAATCGCGCTGGCTTTGATCGGTGAGAAAGGCGAGCGCGTCCTCGGCACGCTTCGGACGCTGACCGCCATCGTGTTCCGGATGGTGCACATCGTGATGTACGCGGCGCCGATCGGCGCGTTCGGAGCGATGGCCTTCACCATCGGCCAGTACGGGATCGGCACGCTGGGCAATCTCGCGGGGCTGATCGCGACCTTCTACCTTACCTCGCTGCTGTTCGTGGTGGTGGTGCTCGGTTTGGTGTGCCGGGCGGCGGGTTTCTCGCTGTTCGGGCTGATCCGCTACATCAAGGACGAGCTGTTCCTGGTGCTCGGCACCTCTTCATCGGAAAGCGCGATGCCGCTGCTGATGGAGAAACTTGAGCGCGCCGGCTGCCCCAAGCCGATCGTCGGGCTGGTGGTGCCGACCGGCTATTCGTTCAACCTGGACGGGACCAACATCTACATGTCGCTTGCCGCGCTCTTCATTGCACAGGCGACGAATACGCCGCTGAGCCTGGGCGATCAGCTCCTCCTGATGGCGGTGGCGATCCTGAGCTCTAAGGGGGCGGCGGGGGTGACCGGATCGGGGTTCATCGTGCTGGCCGCGACGTTGTCTGTGGTGCCGTCGGTGCCGGTGGCCGGCATGGCTTTGATCCTGGGCGTGGACCGCTTCATGAGCGAGTGCCGGGCGCTGACCAACTTCACCGGCAATGCGGTGGCGACGTTCGTTGTCGCGCGCTGGGAGGGCGTGCTCGATTACGAGCGGCTGCGGGCGGCCTTTGCCGGGCGTGGCGGTGAACTGACCGAGGCGGAAAGCGACGCGCTGCAGATCGAGGAACGGAGCGACGTGCCGGCGGCATGACGGCCGGCCGGACCACTCCCGTCACCCCCGCGAAAGCGGGGGTTCCGCTTCTTCTCACCTCCCGCCCCAAGAAGAAGAAGCGGGATTCCCGCTTTCGCGGGAATGACGACTAGAGTTTGATGGGCAGGAAGATGCCAAGGATCGCGAGCGCGGCGGAGATTGCCGCGACCATCAGGGCCACCCGTGCCACTTGCGCCGCCTGACGGGCCGCGGCCTCCGCCTGCTTGAGGCGGGCTTCGGGATCTGCGCTCATCCCTTCGTCTTGCGGCGGTGGGGCATGTGATCCTGGCGCACCCGCAAGGAGCGGGCCGCGAGGCGGATTTCGTAGAGGAAGAGCAACAGGCCGACGGTGAGCAGCGACATCGCAAGGATGAACAGGATGGCGAGCGGCCGGCCCCAGGCGATGTCGGCAAGATCGGCGACGAACAGGATGCCGACCACCAGGCAGACGAACAGCGCGCTGGCCGTGCAGGCGCTGATCGCCTGGTTGACCACCGTCATGCGCCGGTCGAGCAGCACCAGCTCCGCCCCCGCCCGCTCACGGCGGGATTCGTCGAGCGATTCGAACTCATCTTCCAACACACGGGCGCGGTCCACGACGCGGGCGAGGCGCTGGGCGAGGACGTTGAGGATGGAACCGATCCCGGCGAGCAGGAAAACCGGCGCGATCGCCAGCTGGATGAGGTGACCGATTGCGGAAACGGGTGTGGCCTGCAGCATCGGAACGCCCTTAGCACAAGTGGAGCGCGGCGCATCGCCCCTTGCGGCGCGGTAGCGGCGTGTTACACTGTATCATTCTTCCCGAGGAGTAGCCGCAATGCGTCGCCTAACCCTGCTCACCCTTCCCCTCCTGCTGGTCGCCTGCACCGGCGGCGGCGAGGCCGACCGCCTGCGGGTGAAGCCCGAAGAGACCCTGCTGCAGGTCAGCGCCACCGGCCGGGCGGAGACGGCGCCTAACGAAGCGCGCTTTTCCGCGGGGGTGGAGTCGATCGGCGCCAATGCGGGCGAAGCGAGCCGGCGGAACAACGAAACGATCAACAAGGTGCTCGCCGCGCTGGATGCGCTGGGCGTGAAGAAGGAGGATGTGCAGACCCGGCAGGTGTCGCTGCAGCGCATCACCTACGGCGCCAACAAGGGCCGGTTCCAGGCGAACAACATGATCTCCGTTCGGATGCGCGACGTCGCCAAAGCCGGGGAGGCGATCGCCGCCACCACCGATGCGGGCGCCAACGTGCTTTCGGGCCCCGATCTGACGGTGGGCGATCCGGAGACGGCGCGCAACGGCGCTTATGCCAGCGCCTTCAAGGCCGCACGCTCCCGGGCGGAGGCCTATGCCGGCGCGGCGGGGCTCAAGGTGGTGCGCGTGCTGACCATCCGGGACAGCGGCCAGGGCTATAATCCGGGCATGGCATATGGCGCAGAAGTAGCGATGGACGCCGCGCCGCCGCCGCCGATGGAGCAGGCGTCGGCGCCGATGATCCGGCCGGGCGTGAACACCAGCGAAGTGGCCGTGCAGGTCGATTTTGCGCTGGCGGCGAAGTAGCGGCGCGGCGGCTGTTCATCGGCGGGAGCGCAAGCTAAGGCGTCGGCCATGACCGCCGCTGCCATTGAAATCCGCGATCTCCAGAAAACCTATGCCGGCGGCAAGCGGGCGCTCGAGGGCGTGACGCTCGACGTGCCGCGCGGGCAGATTTTTGGGCTGCTCGGGCCGAACGGCGCCGGCAAGTCGACCATGATCAACATCCTTGCCGGGCTGGTGAACAAGACCGGCGGATCGGCGTCGATCTGGGGCTTCGACATCGACAAGCACCCGCGCAACGCCAAGGCCTCGATCGGCATCGTGCCGCAGGAGATCATCTTCGATCCGTTCTTCACGCCCAAGGAGACGCTGGAAATCCAGGCCGGCCTGTACGGCGTGAAGAAAGCCGACCGGCGGACGATGGAGCTGCTCCGCGCCGTGCACCTGGAGGACAAGGCGGAGGCCTATTCGCGCACCCTGTCGGGCGGCATGAAGCGCCGGCTGCTGGTCGCCAAGGCGATGGTCCATTCGCCACCGATCCTGGTGCTCGACGAGCCGACCGCCGGCGTCGATATCGAGCTTCGCCAGCAGCTTTGGGAATATGTGCGGAGCCTCAATGCGCAGGGCGTGACGGTGGTGCTGACCACCCATTATCTCGAGGAAGCCGAGCAGCTTTGCGACCGCATCGCGATCATCAACCACGGCCGGCTGATCGCCAACGAGACCACGAAAACCCTTGTCGGCATGGCGCAGGAGAAAGCCGTGGAAGTGACGGTGGACCGCGACATCGTGCAGGTGCCGGATGCGTCCTGCTTCGACAAGATCGAGCTCAAGGGCGAGCGGACGCTGGCGATCACCTACCGCAAGGACCGGGTCAATGCCGGCGAGGTGCTCGCGGCGCTGCAGCAGAGCGGACTCGGCATCGTCGATGTCTCGACCCGAGAGGCGGATCTGGAAGACGTGTTCCTGAACCTGACGCGCGCTTCGAATGCGGGGGGCTAGGTTGAAGCTTCTCCCCTCCCTGAAAGGGAGGGGCTGGGGGTGGGTGCGCGCGTCTGCGCGCCCAAGAGACCCTTACCTCAACGCCCCGGAGCAGACCGACGGCATCGAGCCGCCGGCCTGCTCACCCACCCCCGGCCCCTCCCTTGCAGGGAGGGGAGGTTGATCCACGCATATGATGTCATCGTCATCGGCTCCGGCGCTGCCGGCCTGTCCGCCGCACTCACCCTTGCGCCGCACCTGCGGGTGGCGGTGCTTGCCAAAGGGGAAATTTCGGACGGCTCCACCGTCTGGGCACAGGGCGGTATCGCCGCGGTGCTGGAGCCGGGCGACAATTTCGACAGCCATATCGAAGACACGATGATCGCCGGCGCCGGGCTCAACCGGCGCGAGGCGGTAGAGTTCGTGGTGGAAAGCGCGCCGGCGGCGATCGAGCGGCTGGCGGCGATGGGAGTGCCATTCGATTCGGGCGGCGAGGAGCGCTGGCATCTAACCCGCGAGGGCGGTCACAGCCACCGGCGGATCGTCCACGTCGCCGACGCCACCGGCCGGGCGGTGCAGCAGGCGCTTGAGAAAGCCGCCGCCGAGCATCCCAATATCAGCCTGATCCCCAACATGGCGGCGATCGACCTTGTCACCAGCCGGCACGTCGAGGGCGGAAGCGGCGAGAAACGGGTGTGGGGCGTTTACGCGCTCGACCGGGCCAAAGGCGGCGTCTCCCTCTTCACCGGGCGGGCGACGATCCTGGCGTCGGGCGGGGCGAGCCGGGCGTGGCTTTATTCCACCAACCCTAAGGGCTCGACCGGCGACGGCATCGCGATGGCGTGGCGGGCGGGGTGCCGGGTGGCGAACATGGAGATGAGCCAGTTCCACCCGACCTGCCTCTACCATCCCGAGGTCAAGAACTTCCTCATCACCGAGGCGATGCGCGGTGAGGGCGGGCAGCTCAAGATCCCCGGCACCGGCCATCGCTTCATGCCGGAGTTCGACGCGCGGGCGGAGCTTGCACCGCGCGACATCGTGGCGCGCGCGATCGATCATGAGCTGAAGCGGCTCGGGCTCGATTTTGTCCACCTCGACATCTCGCATCGCGATCCGGAGTTCATCCGCGCGCATTTCCCGACCATCGCGGCGCGGCTGGCCGAGCCGGACATCGGCATCGACATCACCACCCAGCCGATCCCGGTGGTGCCGGCCGCGCATTACACCTGCGGCGGAGTGATGGTGGACCTCGACGGCAAGACCGATCTGCCCGGCCTGTATGCGGCGGGCGAAGTGACGATGTCGGGGCTGCACGGCGCCAACCGGCTGGCGTCGAACTCGGTGCTCGAGTGCCTGGTGTTCGGAGTCGCCGCAGCGCAGGACATCAATCGCGGATGGGCGAGCCTCCAGCCGCCGCCTGCGATCCGGCCATGGGATGAAAGCCGGGTGACAGATTCGGACGAAGAGGTGGTGGTTCACCATAATTGGCAGGAAATCCGGCGCTTCATGTGGGATTATGTCGGCATCGTCCGCACCACCAAGCGGCTGGAGCGCGCGCTCAACCGGGTCAACCTCCTCAGGGAGGAAACGCAGGAATATTACGGCCACTTCCGGGTCACGCCGGACCTGATCGAGTTGCGCAACCTGGTGGAGGTGGCGGGCCTGATCGTCCGCTCCGCGCTCGCCCGCAAGGAAAGCCGCGGGCTGCATTTCACGCAGGATTATCCTGAGATGCTGGCGAAGGCCGAGGACACGGTGCTTACGCCATGATCTCCCCTCCCTGCTTAGGGAGGGGTCAGGGGTGGGTAGCCGCGCAGCCCCCTCGATGGGGGCGAAGCGGCCTCCTTGCCGCGCAAGTAGAGCGCTTCGCCGGCATCGAACCGGCTCAGCGCTTACCCACCCCTGCCCCTCCCTGAACAGGGAGGGGTGCGCCGCTACTTGGCCAGGAAGGTCTTCAGCGCGGCGCGGAAGCGGGTGGGCTGATCGTACATGATCATGTGGCCGCTGTCGTCGATGCGGACCAGCTGGGTGCCCTTGCGAGGCGCGTAAGCGGCGGCGTAGCTGCGCTCGACGCCTGCGCGGCGCTGCGGGTCGATCCCTGCGTAGACCACCGTCAGCGGCGCGGCGATGCGTGGGAGTTCAGGGCCGAGATCGGTCAGCGCAAGTTCGTGGGTGGCGCGGGCAACGACGTCCTCATCGCTGCCGTTGTCGGCATCCTCGGCATTGCCGAACATGCGGATCGCCGAGCCGATCAGGCGGCGGCCGTCCTCGCTTTGGCTGAGGCCGCGGAGCGCGTCGGCGAGGCCGCGGACGTTGGTTGCCGAGGAGCCGACCAGGCCGGCGGGCTGGGGTAGCATGTCCACCACCATGACCTTGCCGGCGCGGCCGGGGTGGCGGGCAGCGACCATCATCGCCACGGTGCCGCCCATCGAGTGGCCGACCAGGGACGCGCCGCGCAGCCGGTTCGCATCCATGTAGCGCGCGATCTCTGCAGCCAGCGGTGCGACCACTTCGCCCCGGGCATTGCCGCGCGCCGGAGCGCCGGCGAACCCGGCAACCTGGATGAGGTGGTAGCGGTAGCCCGGAATGGCATTGACCGTGCCGCGCCAGACTTCCTTGGAGGCGGTGAGGCCAGGGATGAGGATCACGTCTGGGCCGGAGCCGACGACTTCGACGGAGAAGCGCGTGGGGGCGAAGGGCTTGGGCGCCGCCTGGCGTGTTTGGGTCTGAGCCGGTGCAAGCGTAGCGGAGGTGCCGGCAATGGCGAGGACGGCAAGAGCGGCGATGGTCAATTTCATAGGTGGAGCCTTAGCGGTCAGCCCTTGAACGGCGCCTGACCGTTCAGCCGAGGAACGCCTTCAACGCGGCGCGGAAGGCGGCGGGTTGGTCGTGCATGATGGTGTGGCCGCTTTTCGGGACCGCGATCAGGCGGGTCCCGGGCCGGCGGGCATAGGCGCGGGCGTAGAAGCGGTCGATGCGGGGGCGGGAGAGGCTGAGCGGCTCTGGGCAGGCATAGACCACCGTCATCGGCGCCCGGATGCGGGGGAGTTCGGGGGTGAGATCGGTGGAGATGAGTTCTTCGAGCGACCTGCCGACCACGGCCGCGTCGCTTCGCGTCTCCAGCCAGTCGGCGCTTCCGAAGCGGCCGATCAGGCTCTTGAGGTCGCGTCGGAGGCGATCGGCGCCCTGCACTTCGCTGCCAAGCAACCTGGCGAGCGGCCGCATGGTTGCCGCGGAGGCGCCGGACAGGTTAGCGGGCGCGGGGATCATGTCGACCACCATCGCCTTGCCGACTGCGTCCGGGTGGCGCGCGGCGAGCATCATCGCGATCGAGCCGCCCATCGAGTGGCCGACGACTGCCGGCTTGGTGAGGCTATTGGCGGCGATGTAGCGGGCGATCTCCTCAGCCACCGGCGCGGCGACCTTTCCGGTGGCATTGCCTCCCGCGGCGGTACCGGCGAAGCCGAGGATCTGGACCATGTGGAAGCGATAGCCGGGCATCGCCGCGACCGTGGAGTTCCAGATGCCGCGCGACGCGGACAGGCCGTGGATCAGGATCACGTCAGGCCCGCGGCCCTGGACGGCGACATTGATCCGGGTGGGGCGGAAAGGCGCGGCCGCGAGGACGGGCGCGGGCAGGCCTGCCGCAATGGCGAGGGACAGACATGACCCGAGGAAGGCTCTGCGACTCATGCTGTGAGGCTAGGCTGCGATGGTTAACGACTCCCACATCGTAGAACCCGCAGGACGCGGGGCCATCACAGGTCAAAGACTGTTTAAGCGGGGGAGCGGTTGGGCTAGACCCCGCGCATGGCCTCCAAGCACCTCTACCTCGTCGACGGCTCGAGCTACATCTTCCGCGCCTACCATCGGCTGCCGCCGCTCACCAACCGCCACGGCCTCAACGTCGGTGCGGTCTATGGCTACACGACCATGCTCTGGAAGCTCGCCGAGAGCCTGCACAAGGAAGAAGGCCCGACGCACCTCGCGGTGATCTTCGACGCCGGCTCCAAGACGTTCCGCAACGACATGTACGACGGCTACAAGGCGCAGCGCCCGCCGCCACCGCCCGATTTGGTGCCGCAATTCCCGCTGATCCGGGATGCAACCCGCGCCTTCTCGCTGCCGTGCATCGAGGAGGACGGGCTGGAGGCGGACGACATCATTGCCTGCTACGCCAAGGCGGCGCTTGCGCAGGACTGGAAGGTGACGATCGTTTCCTCCGACAAGGATCTGATGCAGCTTGTCGAGGACGGCAGGCTCGATCTCTACGACACAATGAACGACCGGCGCATCGGCCGCGATTATGTGGTGGAGAAGTTCGGCGTCGGGCCGGAAAAGCTTGGCGACGTGCTGGCGCTGATGGGCGACAGCGTCGACAACGTGCCCGGCGTGCCGGGCATCGGGCCGAAGACGGCGGCGCAGCTCATCCAGGACTATGGCGACCTGGAGAGCGTCCTCGCCGCGGCCGGGGAGATCAAGAAGCCCAAGCTCAAGCAGAACCTCATCGAACATGCCGACGCGGCGCGGCTGTCGCGCGAGCTGGTGCGGCTGGTCTGCGATTCGCCGCTGCCCGAGCCGCTCGATGCGTTGGAAATGAAGGGCATTCCCGACGGGCCGTTGCGCGAATTCCTTGAGGATCAGGGCTTCCGCTCGTTGATTTCGCGGCTCAACGGTACCAGCCAGGTCAAGGCGCCGTCCACCAATCCGACGGTGACTCCGGCGCAGGCCGAGGTGCGCCCGGAGCCGGCGATCGACCGCTCCGTCTACCGGACCGTCACCGATCTTGCCGAGCTGGAGAGCTGGATTGCCGAAGCAACGATCAACGGGCTGGTGGCGGTGGACACCGAAACCTCCGGCTACGACTGCGTCACTGCCGACCTGATTGGGATCAGCCTCGCCACCGAGTGTGGCAAGGCGTGCTACGTACCGCTGGAGCATGGCGGACACGATCTGCTGTCGGAGCGGCCGGAGCAGATCGCTTCGGACGTCACGCTGGCCAAATTGAAGCCGCTGCTCGAGGACCCGGCGGTTCTCAAGGTCGGCCACAATTTCAAGTTCGACTGGATCGTGTTCGACCGGCGCGGGATCAAGGTGGCGCCGATCGACGACAGTCTGGTGATGAGCTTCAACCTCGATGCCGGCGGCTTGGCTAGCCATTCCATGGACGATCTCGCCAAAAAGCATCTCGATCACACCTGCATCGCCTTCAAGGACGTGTGCGGATCGGGCCAGAAGCAGATCAAGTTCAACCAGGTGCCGCTCGACCGGGCGACCGAATATGCCGCCGAGGATGCTGACGTGACTCTGCGGCTGTGGAAGCGCTTCAAGGCGCGCATGCCGCACGAGCGGGTGACGCGGATCTACGAGATGGTCGACCGGCCGCTGGTGCCGGTGGTGGCGCGGATGGAGCGCGAAGGGGTGAAGGTCGACCGCGAGGAGCTGACCCGGCTTTCGGCGGAATTCTCCACCCAAATCACTTTGCTGGAGGAGCAGATCTGCGTGGAGGCCGGGTGCAAGTTCACCATCGGCAGCCCGCAGCAGCTTGGCGACGTGCTGTTCACCCAGATGGGCTTGAAGGGCGGCCGGAAGGGTAAGTCCGGAACCTGGTCGACGGACGTCAACGAGCTTGAGCGCCTGTCGCGCGAGGGCGTGCCGATTGCTGCGATGATCCTGGAGTGGCGGCAGTTATCCAAGCTCAAGAGCACTTATACGGACGCGCTGCAGCAGCAGATCAACAAGACGACGGGGCGGGTCCACACCAGCTACTCGCTGTCCGGCGCTCAGACCGGGCGACTGTCCTCGACCGACCCGAATTTGCAGAACATCCCGATTCGCACGGAGATCGGCCGGCGGATCCGCGATGCGTTCGTGGCTGAGGAAGGCCACGTCATCCTCGCCGCCGATTACAGCCAGATCGAGCTTCGGCTCGCGGCGCATATGGCGGACGTGCCGCAGCTTCGCGACGCCTTCGCGCGCGGCGACGACATCCACTCGATGACTGCGCAGGAACTGTTCGGCGAGGTAACGCGGGATACGCGCGCCTCTGCCAAGACGATCAACTTCGCGATCCTCTACGGCATTTCGCGCTGGGGTCTGGCGGGCCGCTTGGCGATCACCGCGGACGAAGCGCAGGCGATGATCGACCGCTATTTCGACCGCTTCCCGGGCATTCGCGACTACATCCACTCGACGCTTAGCGAGGTGCGGGAGACCGGCTTCACCACTACCCTGTTCGGCCGCAAGACCCACTTTCCGGGCATCAAGAGCAAGGTGCAGCACGAGCGCCAGGGTGCCGAGCGGGCGGCGGTCAACGCGCCGATCCAGGGCACCAGCGCCGACATCATCAAACGGGCCATGGTGCGCATGTGCCCGGCGCTTGAGCGCGCCGGACTCGGCCGGGTGCGGATGCTGATGCAGGTCCACGACGAATTGGTGTTCGAAGTGCCGGAGGGCGATGTCGAAGCGGCGGGCAAGGTCATCCGCGAAGTGATGGAAGGCGCGGCCGAGCCGGCGGTGACGCTCACCGTGCCGCTCGGCGTCGAGATCGGCACCGGCCGCAATTGGGGCGCCGCGCATTGAGCGCGGCGGCGCCGGCGTCCGGTGAGGAGGATATCGCCGCCCTCGCCAAGGGCGGGCGGACCAACTTCTTCGGGTTCCTGATCCGGCTTGCGGCGCGGCTGCCGTTTCTGTTCATCGCTGGGCGGCTTTACGGGCCCGAAGCGCTGGGCGCCTTCGCTTATGCCGTGATCGTCATCGAGTTTGCGGCGCAGCTTGCAACGCTTGGGCTCAAGCGCGGCCTTGCCCAGCAGCTTTCCACCACCGACCAGCCGCATCCGTGCATTGTCATGGACGCGATGCTCGCCGCGGCGATCGCCTCTACCGTCGCCACCGCGATATTGATGTGCGTGCCCCAGGCGATGTTCCCAAGCGGCGACATTCACGGCGCCGACTGGCTGCTGCCGGTGGTGATCTTCGGCATTGCGGGGGCCGATGTCGCCCTCGCCGCCCTGGCGTATCGCCGCGACATCGGCGCCACCGTGCGCACCCGGGCAATCGTCGAGCCCTGGACGATCAGCATTGCGGCCGGTTTGTGCGTGCTGTTCTTCCCCGCGGCCGAGGACGGCAGCCGTTCGCGCGACGGGCTGATCATCGCCTATGTTGTTTCGGTCGTCGCGGGGCTCGCCACCGCATTGTGGTCCCTGTGGCGCAGCTACCGCTTCCCAGAGGGGTGGAAGCCGCACCCGACCCAGCTCCTGCTCGTCGCCAAGAAGAACATTCCGCTCGCCGCCGCCGACGCGATCGAATGGGGCTCGCGCCGGCTCGACATCGCCATCCTGGGGCTGTTCGTGGCGCCTTATTATGTCGGCGTGTATTATGTCGCACAGCAGGTCGCCTCGCTGCCGCAGAAGCTCAAGACAAGCTTCGATCCGATCCTTGCGCCGGTGATCACCCAGAAATTGGCCGAGGGGGACCGCAAGGCGGTGGCCAAGCAGGTGCGTCAAGTCGGCTTCTGGATCATCGCCGCGCAGGCGGGCATCGCTCTGGCGCTCGGGATACCGGGGCAAGCGGTGATGGGCATCGTCGGGCACCAGTTCGTCGGCGGCACCGGCGCGCTTTCCTTCCTGCTTGTCGCGGAAGTGGTGGCGGCGACGGCGGCGGTGTCGGAAGCGGCTTTGGTCTACGTCGCGCGGCATCGCAACCTGATGCTCTCGCTGCTGATGATCGCCGTGCAGGCGGTGATTACCGTCTCGATGATCGTCGGGATGCGGAAGCTCGGCTGGCCGGAAGGGTGGCAGGCGGCGGGGGCGGCGCTCGGCCTCGCGCTGGCGCTTGGAATGTCGTCGATCCTCAAGTCGCGGCTGCTTGGCCGGCTGCTCGACGCGCCGGTTCAGGGCTGGCGTTGGCCGCTGATCTGGGCGGGTGCGGCGGCGGTCCTGGTCGGCGCCGGCTTCACCTGGCTTCCGCCGAGGCTGGACTGGGTGCAGCTTGCGCTGGGTATTCCCTGCATCCTGTTCGCCTTTGGCCTTGTGGTCTGGAAGCGCGGCTTCACCCATGACGACCGGATGCTGTTCCGGATGAAGAAGGGGGAAAAGGCGGCGCTGCCGGTGCCGGGGGTAGTCGCGCCGGGGGTTGAGCCGCCGGTTCTCTGACGCTCGGAGGCGATCCGCCGAACTCCGCTCATCCTGAGGAGGGACTGAGCAGGGTTCCCATCAAAGTACTACTTTGATGGGGTCCCGTGTCGAAGGCCCGTCTCGAAGGACCACGCGGAGAGTCCGGGCGTCCTTCGAGACGCCGCTTCGAGACGGCTTCGCCTCCTCAGCGGCTCCTCAGGATGAGCGGGCTTGGGCAGGTTGGGGCGGGAAAGGAGGCCTTCGAGGCTCAGTGGCGGAAGTGGCGCATGCCGGTGAAGAGCATGGCCAAGCCGGCTTCATCGGCGGCGGCGATGACATCCGCGTCGCGGATCGAGCCTCCGGGTTGGATCACCGCCGTTGCGCCGGCCTCCACCGCGGCAAGCAGCCCGTCGGTGAACGGGAAGAAGGCGTCCGACGCGACCGCCGAGCCGATCGTCTTGGGCTCCGCCCAGCCGGCCTTCTCCGCCGCGTCGCGCGCTTTCCAGGCGGCGATGCGGGCGGATTCGAGGCGGTTCATCTGGCCCGCGCCTACACCTGCTGTTGCGCCATTCTTCGCGTAGACGATCGCGTTGGACTTCACGTGCTTGGCCACCGTCCAGGCGAACAGGCAGTCGGCGAGCTCCTGCTCGGTTGGTTCCCGCTCGGTCACCACCTTGAGGTCCTCCCGGGCGACGTGGCCGTTGTCGCGGGTCTGGAGGAGGTAGCCGCCGGCGATGGTCTTGAGCTGAAAGCCGGTGCGCTGCGCGTTGGGCAACTCGCCGGTGAGGAGCAGGCGCAGGTTCTTCTTGCGGGCGAAAATCTCCCGCGCGGCTTCGTCCGCGTCCGGTGCGATGACCACTTCGGTGAAGATGGCGGAGATCGCTTCCGCCGCCTCGCCGGTCAGCGGCTGGTTGACCGCAACGATGCCGCCGAAGGCCGAGACGGAGTCGCAGGCAAGCGCCGCCTGATAGGCTTCGGCCAGCGATCCGCCGGTTGCAACGCCGCATGGGTTGGCGTGCTTGACGATGACGCAGGCGGGCCCCGCGCCGGCGAACTCGGCAACCAGCTCGAGCGCTGCGTCGGCGTCGTTCAAGTTGTTGTAGCTCAGTTCCTTCCCCTGAACCTGCTGCGCCTGGGCGATGCCGCGGCTGTGTGGGCCCGCGGGTATGTAGAGCGCGGCTTTCTGGTGCGGGTTCTCGCCATAGCGCAGGATTTCGCCGCGCTTCATGGTAAGCGGCAGGACGTCCGGGAACATCTGCGCTTGATCGGCAAAGGCGAACCACTGTGCTATCGCTGAGTCGTAAGCGGCGGTTGCGGCGAACGCCTTGGCGGCGAGATATTTGCGGAAGTCGTAGGAAGTGGTGGCGTCGTTCTCGCCGAGCGCTTCGATCAGCTTCGGGTAGTCCGCCGGATCGGTGACAATCGCCACATAAGCGTGGTTCTTGGCCGCCGAGCGGACCATCGAGGGGCCGCCGATGTCGATATTCTCGATCACCTCATCCCGCCCGGCACCGCGCGCAACGGTTTGCGCGAAGGGGTAGAGGTTGACCACGACCAGGTCGATCACGCCGATCCCGTGTTCCTCCATCGCCAACGCATGGGCTGGGTCGTCGCGGACTGCGAGCAGGCCGCCATGGACCTTGGGGTGGAGCGTCTTCACCCGCCCATCCATCATCTCGGGGAAGCCGGTGATGTCGGAAATGTCCTTCACCTCAAGCCCCGCCTCGCGCAGCGCCTTGGCGGTGCCGCCGGTGGAGATCAGCTCAACGCCCTGGGCGGCGAGGGCGGCGCCGAGTTCGGCGAGGGCGCTTTTGTCCGAGACGGACAGGAGGGCGCGGCGGATTGGGACTTGGTCTGGCACGTGGGGCTCCTGAAGCGGTTCAGCTCGGGCGGCGGAAGATCCAGGCGATTGTGTGCCCGTCGGGCGGCGTTTCGCCGGTGATGACGAGTTGAACGCTGTTGTGCGGGCGCGCCTCGCCGTCGATCCAGATCGAATCCTCGATGGAAAGCTGGCCGCCCCGGCAGCGGAATTGCCACACGGTGCTGCCGCGGATTCGGAGCAGGGCGCCTTGCCCGTCGGCGGTGGTCGCCGCTTCGACTGCCGGGGCGAGGTGGAAGCGCACCGCGAAGAGCAAGGCCTCGCCCGCCTTGCGCTTGCGGCCCTCCTGAAGGAGCACGTCCTGGCCGCGCAGTTCCCGGCCATCGGAGGCGAGGGTGAGGGTGCGTTGGTGGAACATGCCGCATCGGCGGAGGTAGCCGTCGTGGCTTGCCTCGATTTGCGTGACGCCGCCGGTATCGTCGCGGGCGAGCTCGACCTGGCCGACGCCCTTGCCGAGCGTGCCGTCCTCATGGATCGCGGTGGAGTTGCGGTCGCCCAGCGTCAGGGTGGAGTGGGCGGCGGTGGTGCGGAGCGCTGCGGCCAATCCCGCGGGCAGCGCACCGGTCGCAAGCCCCTCGCCGCCGCAATTGACGACTATGCGGTGCTGACCCTCGCTGAGCTCGAAGGCGAGCGTCGAGGCGCAGCCGCCGGAGAAGGCGCGGCTCGGCGGCGGCGGGGCCGCGTCGAAGATGGCGACGGTCTGCTTGGCTTCCATGCGCTGGTAGCCCCAGCCGCGCGGCTGGCGCAGCGGGCGGGCGCGGACGCCGGTGCCTTCCACCGCGGCGGCGATGCGGCGCTTGTTGACCATGTTGCCGCCCTGCCAGTTGGACAGGGACTCGTCGCCCAGCGCCACGCCCAGCAAAGCGGCGACCGCGCCTTCGAGCCTTTCGGCAAGGAGATCCGGCATGTCGTGCTCGCCGGCGAAATAAACGGCGCGAAGCTGGCTGAGCAGCTCAACGAGGGCGAGCTGTTCCACCGGCGAGCGGCTGGTGAGGCCGCCATCGTCGTGCACGCCGAGCGCCAAGGCGCGGAGCAAACCGCCTTCCCCCTTGCTGAGCCGCGCCGGGCCGCCCTGCACCACAAGGGCGGAGGCGATCACGCCCGCCCAGGCGGTCATCCGCGATATGCCCGGCGGCGCCTTGTCGGCGGCCTTGTCGAGGTGGCGGGCGCCGCGCGACAGGGTGTTGAGCACCTGCGCGCGATAGTCGGTGTCGCGGCTGGAAAGGATGTAGGGCGCATAGGCCGACCAGAAGAGGATTCGGCGGCCCCACAGATCCGCGCGCCAGGCGCGGTCACTGACATGGGTGCCGTCGGCGGCGAGCCACTTCGCCATGACCTTTTCGGCGGGCTTGGTGGCGCGTTCCCGGGTCGCGGCGGCGGCGAGATCGCGCAGCCATTCGAAGCTTTGCAGGTAATCGGAGAAATCGCGCGGGAGGGAAGGATCGCTGAAGTCGAGGCTTTCGATCTCCAGCGTTTGGCCGCGATGCAGGAAGCGGCCGCGCAGGATCGCTTCGCCGGCAAGCTTGTCGCCGGCCACCGGGTCCTTGGGCACGGCGAGGAGCTTCAAGGGATTGCGGCCGCGCAGGCGCAGGCTGTGCAGCGGGGTGCGCCACGAGAGGCGATGGAGGCGCCAGGAGAGCCGCTCGGCAAGCGAGGCGCCGCGGTCGTCCCCGGCGCGGATCAGCCGCTTGCCCGGCTCGATCCCGTCCTCGCCCGAGTCGGGCGAGCTCACCCGCGCAAGCCCCGGATGTTGTCGGCGTAAGCGGAGGGGCCGCCGCGGAAGGTGGCGGTGCCGGCGACCAGCACGTCGGCGCCGGCGTCGATGGCGAGGCGGCAGGTGTCGGCGTCGATACCGCCGTCCACTTCCAGGTCGATCGCGAGGCCGGCTTTGTCGATCTGCTTCCTGATCGCCTCGATCTTGCGGAGCTGGGAGGCGATGAAACTCTGCCCGCCGAAGCCCGGATTGACGCTCATCACCAGGACGAGATCGACCTCTTCCAGCACGTAATCGAGCATCTTGGCGGGGGTGGCCGGGTTGAGCGCGACCCCGGCTTTCTTGCCGAGGGTGCGGATCGCCTGAAGCGTGCGGTGGAGGTGGGGGCCGGCTTCGGGGTGGACGGTGATGATGTCGGCGCCCGCGTCGGCGAAGGCCCGCAGGAAGGTGTCCACCGGCGAGATCATCAGGTGGACGTCGAACGGCTTGGCGGTGTGCGGGCGGAGCGCCTTTACCACGGCAGGGCCGACTGTAAGGTTGGGGACGAAGTGGCCGTCCATGATGTCGACGTGGATCCAGTCGGCGCCGGCCGCGTCGATCGCGCGCACTTCCTCGCCGAGCCGAGCGAAGTCGGCGGACAGGATGGAAGGGGCGATGCGGACGGGCTGCTGCACGCCCAAGCAGTAACCGGAAGCGGGGCCGCGCGGCAAGGAAGCGCGGTGACTTATCCCCGCTTAATCTGTGCGGCGGAAGCGGGCGATGAAGAAGCCGTCGGCGCCGCCTTGTTCGGCGAACAGGCCGGGGAGGACGCGGATGCGGTTGCCCTCGACGGGGATGGTGTCGGGCAGTTCGCCCGCCGCGATGTGCGATGCCTCGAAGTCGCTGCGACCGGCGAGAAAGGCTTCCACCACCTCTTCGCCTTCTTCGGGCTCAAGCGAGCAGACCGAGTAGACCAGGGTGCCGCCCGGCTTCAGCCAGCCGGCAGCGCGGGCGAGCATTGCTTTCTGCATCTCGGCGAGTTCGGCGATGGCGCGGGGGCGCACCCGGTGGAGCACATCGGGGTGACGGCGGAAGATGCCGGTGGCGGAGCAGGGCGCGTCGAGCAGGATCGCGTCCACCTTTTCCGGCGGCGACCATTTCATCAGATCGCCGACCACAACCTTGGCTTCGAGGTTGGTGCGGGCGAGGTTTTCGGAAAGTCGCGCAAGACGACTTTGCGAATTGTCGACGGCGGTGACCTGGAAACCGGCGGAAGCGAGCTGCATCGTCTTTCCGCCAGGCGCGGCGCAGAGATCGAGCGCCGTGCGGCCCTCCCCGGCGCCGAGCAGGCGGGCGGGGATGGAGGCGGCGACATCCTGCACCCACCAGCGGCCTTCGCCGTAGCCCGTAAGGCCCGGCACGGCGGTGCGTTCCGGCAGGCGGACGTGGCCGGGGAGCAAACTGATCCCCTCCTGGTCCGGCTCGGTGCCCATGGGGTAGATCAGATCAAGCGGCGGCGGGGCGGCCAGCATCCGTGCCGCTTCGCCGACCACGTCGTCGCCCCAATTCCGAGTCCAGCGCAGCTCCACCGCCGGGGGCAGCATCGGTACGGTGCGCAGCGCAACCTTTTGCCGCATCAGGGTGCCGAACACGCCGTGGACCAGCTTGCGCGGGCCGCCATCGACAAGCGGCAGAACGGTGGAGATCGCGGCGTGCGGCGGCGTGTTGAGCGCAAGCGCCTGGACGAGTGCGATGCGCAAGGCGAAGCGCGCCTTGGCATCGTCGGGAAGGCGGTTCTTGGTGGCGCTGTCGATCAGCGCGTCGAGATCGCCCAGGCGGCGAAGGGTTTCGGCGGCCATTGCGTGGGCGAAGGCGCGGTCGTCGGCGCGGGTAAGGTGGCGTGCGGCAGTGTCGAGCGCGGCTTCAAGGGGCAAGCCCTTGCGAAGCACCGCGTCCAGCAGGCTCAAGGCGGCGCGGCGCGATTCCGTGCCGATCGGATCATCCATGGTCAGTGCCGTTTTTCGAGGGGATTGAGCGCACTGGCGCGGGTCCGCGCGCTCTTCGGCACCGCAGTGCGGCGCGCGGCGTAGGCGTGCAAGCCCATTTCGGCGGCGATCTGCTCCAACGCGGCGATGCGGTTGCCGGTGTCGGGATGGGTGGAGAACAAGCGGTCGCGGCCGCCGGTTGCGCCGGGGACGATGTAGAGCGCGGCCGCGGCAGGGTTGCGCTGCGCGACGGGATTGGGGATTCGGGGGGCCGCGTGGTGGAGCTTGGCGAGTGCGGAGGCGAGCGCGCGCGGGTTGCCGCAGATTTCCGCGGCGGCGCGGTCGGCGCCATATTCGCGGGTGCGGCTGATCGCCATCTGGACCAGCATTGCGGCGAACGGCGCGAGGAAGAGCGAGGCGATCATCGCCAGCGGATTGGCGCGCGCGCCGTTGTTGAAGACGAACCCGAAGTTGGCGAGCATCGAGATCGCGCCGGCGATCGTCGCCGTCATCGTCATGATCAAGGTGTCGTGGTTGCGGATGTGGCCGAGCTCGTGGGCGATCACCGCTTCAACCTCCTCGCGGTCGAGGATGGCGAGGAGGCCGGTGGTCGCGGCCACCGCGGCGTTGGCCGGATTGCGGCCGGTGGCGAAGGCGTTCGGGTGAGGCGAATCGATGATGTAGACGCGCGGCATCGGCAGGCCGGCGCGCTGCGAAAGGTTGCGAACGAGGCCGACGAGCTTCGGGCAATCGGCGGCGGTCATTTCCTTGGCATTGTGCATGCGAAGGACGATCTTGTCGGCGTTCCAGAAGGTGAAAAGGTTCATTCCGCCCGCGAACAGCAGGGCGAAGACGGCGCCGCGGGGGCCGCCCAGGGTGAAGCCCAGGCCCATGAACAAGGCGGTCATCGCCGCCAGCAGCGCTGTCGTCTTGAAGCGGTTCATCTTGCGTATCGGCCTGTCACTCCCGAAATGTGGGGTGAGCGAAGTGCCTATTCAATCTGGCCCCCTTTCAACTGGCCCCCCTTCGCACTGGAGTGTCCCAAGATGGCCAAGCGCCCCGACCACGTGAAGCCGCCGGCTTACCTTTCGGAGAGCCCGCCCGTGCCGCAGCCGGAAACGCCGGCTGAGAGCGAGGAATGGGGCGGCCCCAAGGGCGAGGAGCCGACCCGCTACGGCGACTGGGAGAACAAGGGCATCGCCTGGGACTTTTGAGATCGGATCGAAGTGGTACTTCGATCCGGATAGCGCCGGCCGTCATCCCAGCGAAAGCGGGGATCCCGCTTCTTCTTGTTCTTTGAGCGTAGCGGAAAAGCGGGATTCCCGCTTTCGCGGGAATGACGAGGTGAGGTTAGACCCCCTCTGCCCGTAGCGGCCGCGCCAGGAGGCGTTCTACCACTGCGTCCACCGAGGCCTCGCCGCTTAGGAGGGCACAGACGGCGGTGACGATGGGCATGTCGACGCCTTCCGCCTTTGCGGCGCGGGCGAGGACGGGGGCGGTGTGCGCTCCCTCCGCAACAGTGCGGCGGTCGGCGAGGAGTTCGGTGGCGCTTCGGCCTTCGCCGAGGCCGACGCCGAGCGAGAAGTTGCGGCTGTTTGTGGACGAGCAGGTGAGCACCAGGTCGCCGAGGCCGGACAGGCCGGCCAGCGTTTCGGCCCGGGCCCCGCGCGACAGGCCGAAGCGGGTCATTTCGGCGAACCCGCGCGAGATCAAGGCGGCGCGGGCGTTGAGCCCTAGGCGGCGGCCTTCCACCACCCCGCAGGCGATGGCGAGGACGTTTTTCACTGCGCCGCCGATCTCGGCGCCGACCACGTCGTCGGAAAGGTAGGGGCGGAACCAAGGGCGGGCGAGGCGGGCGCGGAGGCGTTCGCCGACCTCTGCGTCTTCCACGGACAGGGTGACCGCCGCGGGCTTCCGCGCCGCGACTTCATGGGCGAAGGTCGGGCCGGAGAGGACGGCAACCGGGGCGTCGGGCTGCTCCTCGTGGGCGACATCGTGCATCAGCTTGGTGGTCGCTTCCTCCATGCCCTTGGCACAGAGGATGAGCGGTACGCGCAGGCGCGGCATGGCGGCGAGGACGCGGCGCATATGCTGGGCGGGGGTGACGACGAGCAGGGCTTCGCAGGCGGCGAGTTCGCTGAGTTCGGCGGTGGCGCGGATGCGCGGATCGAGCGGCACACTGGGCAGGAACAGGCTGTTCTCGTGGGCGACGTTGACGCTTTCGACCACTTCGGGCTCGCGGGCCCAGAGCAGGGTGTCGCCGCCTTCCGCCGCGACCTGGGCAAGCGCGGTGCCCCAGGCGCCGCCGCCGATCACCCCGATCATGCCTTCACCCCCGCGCCGCGCACCTTTTCCGCGTCCGGATCGAGCGGCCAGCGGGCGCGGGCCGGAGTGTCGAGGCCGTCGACCAGGCCCGCTTCGAAGCGCAGCGCGCCGGCCCAGCCGATCATCGCCGCATTGTCGGTGCACAGCCACAAGGGTGGCGCGACGAAGGGCAGGCCGTTGGCGGTTGCAAGGTCGGTCAGGGCAGAGCGCACCGCCTTGTTGGCCGCGACTCCGCCCGCGACGACCAGTGCGGTTGCCTGGGGGACGAAGCGCAGGGCGCGGGCGGTGCGGTCCACCAGGCAATCGACCACCGCCTGCTGGAAGGAGGCGGCGATATCGTCGGCCTTGTACAGGTTGGTTTCCTTTGCCCGGAGCACGGCGCTTTTCAGGCCGGCGAAGGAGAAATGCGGTTCGGGCGAGCCGAACAGCGGCCGGGGGAGCTTCACCGACTTCTTGTCACCGCTTTCCGCCGCGCGTTCCACCGCCGGGCCGCCGGGAAAGCCGAGGCCGAGCAGCTTGGCGGTCTTGTCGAAGGCCTCGCCGGCGGCGTCGTCGATGGTGGTGGCGAGGCGGCGGTAGCGGCCGAGCCCTTCCACGAAGAGCAATTGGCAGTGGCCGCCGGAGACGAGGAGCAGCAGATAGGGAAAGGCGAGGTCCGGCTGGCTGAGCATCGGCGAGAGCGCATGGCCTTCGAGGTGGTTGACGGCCACCAGAGGCTTGCCCGAGGCGAGCGCCAGGCCCTTGGCGGTGACGAGGCCGACCATCACGCCGCCGACCAGGCCAGGGCCGGCGGTGGCGGCGATGGCGTCCACGTCCGAAAGCCGTACCTTCGCTTCCTCCAGCGCTTCCTCGATCAGGCGCGGCAATATCTCGACGTGGGCGCGCGCCGCGATCTCCGGCACCACGCCGCCGAAGGGCCGGTGCGCGGCTTCCTGCCCCGCGAGGCGGTGGGCAAGCACCTGCCGGCCGGAGGTGACCAGCGCAGCCGCGGTTTCGTCGCAGCTCGATTCAATGCCGAGGATCAGGCTCATCACCGCTTCCCTGCCACCCATCGAGCCGCTAGCACAAGCGCCCCATGATCAGCATCCTCCGGATCGGCACCCGCGGCTCGCCGCTCGCCCTCGCCCAGGCGCGCATGGTCGCCACCGCGCTTCGCGACGCGCATGGCTGGAGGCCCGACAGGATCGAGATCGTGCCGATCACCACCACCGGCGACATCGTCCGCGACCGGCCGCTCTCCGAAATCGGCGGCAAGGGGCTGTGGACCAAGGAGCTCGACGCGTGCCTGATGGACGGGCGCACCGACATTTCGGTTCACTCGATGAAGGACGTCGAGACGATCCGCCCTGCTGAGCTGGAGATCGCGGCGACGCTGGAACGGGCGCATGTCTGCGACCGGTTGATCGGGGCGGCAAGCATCGAGGCGCTTCCGGCGGGGGCGCGGGTCGGCACGTCCTCGCCGCGGCGGTCGGCGCAGATCCTGGCGCGGCGGCCGGATCTGGTCATTGTGCCCATCCGCGGCAATGTGGAAACCCGGCTGAAGAAGCTGGCGCTGGGCGAAGCGGACGCGACGTTGCTCGCCTCCGCCGGACTGGACCGGCTGGGGCACCACGAAACAGGAGTCGTCTTGGACGACTTTCTGCCTGCGCCTGCGCAGGGGGCGGTGGGGATCGAGGTTCGGACGGGCGACGGCAAGACGCGGGCGATGATCGCGCCGATCGATCACCGCGAGACCCATCTGTGCGTCTCGGCCGAGCGGCGATTGCTGGAAGGGCTGGGCGGCACCTGCCATTCGCCGATCGCGGCGCTGGCGCGGGTGGATGGCAACGATATTCACCTCCGCGCCGAAATCCTTTTGCCCGACGGCAGCGAAGTGCACGATTGCGACGCCCGCTTTGCAGTGGGCGACGACCAGGCGCCGCTGACCCTCGCCCGCGATCTGCTCAAGCGCGCGTCGCCGGCACTACGCGCGCTTTTCGCGGGGTGACGAGGCTCCTCATCCTCCGCCCCCAGACCGGCGCGGATGAGACGGCGGCTCGCGCGGAGGCGCTGGGGCTGGAGCCGGTGGTGGCGCCGCTGTTCACCGTCCGGCCGATCGCATGGGAGGTGCCGGAGGGGCCTTTCGACGCGCTCCTGCTCACCAGCGCCAATGGCGCGCGGTTCGGGCTGAGGCCGGAGCTTGGCGGTCTGCCCTGCTACGCGGTCGGTGAGGCAACGGCCGAGGCCGCACGCAAGGCCGGCGCCGCTCACGTCATGGCCGGCACGTCCGACGGAGCCGCCGCGGTGGACTTGATGGCGGAGGCCGGTGTGCGCCAGGCGCTTCATCTTTGCGGGCGTGAGCATATCCCGCTCACCCACCCCGAAATGCGCATCGAGCGGCGGATCGTCTACGCGGCCGAACCCGTCCCGCGCCTCCCGGCGGAAGCGGCGGCGGCGTTGCTCGGAGGCGCAGTGGCGCTGCTCCACTCGCCACGCGCGGCGGCTGTGTTCGCGGGCCTGGTGGCGGACCGCACGGGCATTCGCATTGCCGCAATTAGCCAGGCCGCGGCGGATGCGGCCGGTTCGGGCTGGTCCGCGGTACACATCGCCGAGCGCCCGCGCGATGACGCTTTGCTGGAGCTTGCGGTTCGTCTGTGCAACACTGCCGCCGATTGAAGACGGGAAGCGGGACGCTTTGATGGACTATTCGCCTGCCGACAGGGTTGCGGGGACCCAGCCGAAACGGCCCTGGTGGGCACTGCTGATCGTGCCGCTGATCGCCTTTCTGCTCGGCATCGCCGCGATGGGCTGGCTGCTCGCGCACTGGGAACGCGGGGCGCAGGTGCTCGGTATCGCCGAAACGCCCGCCGCCCCGCCTGCCGCCGCGCCGGCGCAGGTTCAGGTCGAAACCGCGCCCGCCCAGATGCTCGCGCCTGCGCGCGCCGACGGGCGGATCGTCATCGATCCCGAGATGACCCGGCGGGTGAACCTCCTTGAAGAGCGCCTTGCCCAACTCGATGTCCAGTCGCGCGCCGCCGTCGGCAATGCCGACCGGGCCGAGGGCCTGCTCGTCGCCTTTGCCGCCCGCCGCGCGCTCGATCGCGGCGTTGCGCTCGGCTATCTCGAAGGACTGCTGCGCCAGCGCTTCGGCGCAACCCAGCCGCAGGCGGTGGGGATCGTCATCACCGCCGCGCGCGACCCGGTGACGCTTCAGCAGCTTCAGGACGGCCTTAAGGAAGTGTCGCCGGAACTCGCCTCGGGTGGCACCGAGCAGACCTGGTGGACGGCTTTTCGGAGTGAATTTTCAGACCTGATCCGAATTCGCAAGGCGGGAACGCCGTCCACCGTGCCTTCGGAGCGGCTCGCCCGCGCCACCCGAGCGCTCGATGCGGGGCTCGCCGAAGTTGCGCTTGCCGAAGTGCTGCGCCTGCCGGGCAGCAGCCAGGCCGGGGACTGGATCGCCAAGGCGCGGCGCTATGTCCTGGCGCGCCGGGCGCTGGATGCGGTGGAAACTGCCGCGTTGCTTGAGACCCGCAGCACCGCGGCGGCTGGTTCGCCGCCTGCCCGCCCGGCCGCGCAGGTGCCGCCGGGACGCCCGCTCTAGAGTTCGAGCAAGGCGTAAGGGCGGCCGAGCTCCGGCTCGACCACGAACTGCGCGACGTTGAACACCGGCACGCCGCCCGAGGTGTGGCCCGAATAGGTGCCGCGATGGGCGTGGCCGTGGATCGCCACCTTAACATTATCGAACCGGTCGATTGCATTGGCCAGGCGTGAGGAGCCCAAGAAGGGAAAGATCTCCAGCGGCTCGCCTTCCACGGTTTCGCGGATCGGGGCGTAGTGGAGCACCGCCATCACCCGCTCGGTCCTGAGCGAGCGAAGCGCGTTCTCGAGCTTGCGCGCCTCGTTGCGGCTTTCGTCGACGAACACCTTGACCGCATCCTCGCCGAACGCGCCAAGCTCGCCGCGTCCGAAACCGCCGAGGAAGCCCTTCACGCCGGCAAAGCCGACGCCGTGAAACACCGCCGCCTGCTCATCGAGGATCGTGACGCCCGCGGCCTGCAGGATTCTCACCACCTCGTCGGTCTCACCGGCCTCGACATCGTGATTTCCGAGCACGGCGACGACCGGGACGGTGCAGTGGCGCAGGTCCTCGGCAAGGATCTCCGCTTCGGCGACCTTGCCGAAATTGGTCAGGTCGCCGGCCAAGGCCACGACATGGGCGGCGCCCGACATCTCCTTGAACAGCTCGGCATAACGGTTGTGGCAGGTTTCGGTGACGTGGAGGTCGCCGATCGCCGCTACTGTGATCGTGCCGCCGGGCGCCGGATCAGTGGGGCTCATGCTTTTCGTCCACTCCCTTGCCGACCACGTCCGCAAAGCCCCATTCGGTGACGTCGACGACATAATCGGTGGGGCTGATCAGCCGGCCGCGGCAGATCTTGATGCTGGCCGGCGGCATTTCGTCCTGCGCCTTCAGCCGCTCGAGCAGTTCGGTGTAGAGCCAGCGCGGGATCAGGTCCCGCTCGGTCGGGTAGACGAAGCGGAAGTTGAGGATGTTGATCAGCAACACCTCCCAATAGAGCTCCATGTTGGACAGCAGCCACTTCCAGTCGATCTCGTCATGCTTGATCAGAATCGCGTGGACGATGTCCGCGCCGTCGTAGCGGTAGCGGGTCTGCAGGAAGAGCTTGGACAGGATGAAGTGGGTCGGCGGGGTGACGCGCACCCGGGTGCCGTAGACCTCCGCCTCGTAGACGTCGTTGAACCATTCGTCGGTGATCGGGATGGACGCCGACGAGATGTTGAAGATCACGTCGAAGAAGTTGCCGTCCTTCCAGACCTTCCCGATCCAGCGCTCGTCCTCCATCTCGATCTCGAAGCCGCGGCTTTTGAAGAAGCCGAGGATCTTGGGCGCGTCGCTGGGCTTGCAGAAGACGTCGAGGTCCTTGGTTGGACGGGTGATGCCGGTGAAGCAGGCCAGCGCGTAGGTGCCGGAGAGAAGGAAGGGGACGCCAGACTCGTCGAGCAGCTTAAGGCTCTCGACGTAGAATTCCACGGCTTCGGCGGGCGGTTCGAAAACCGCGGCGGACATTGTGTCGATTGGATTGTTCATGCGGGCGGAGAACGGGACTGGCCGCGTTGCGTTCCGCCGCTTGTGGGCGTCCTACTGAGCGGGCGCTGGTGCCGGCTCCGGAGCCGGCGCGGCGGGAGCGGGCTCAGCCGGCCGCATATCGATCAAAGTGACGATGAACTCGAGCTCGGCATTGGGCGGGATCGAGCCTGGAACGCCGTCCGGCCCGTAGGCCAAAGCGGACGGAACCCAGAAGCGGTAGCGACCGCCTTTCCCCATCAGTTGCAGCGCCTCGGCAAAGCCCGGAACCACGCCGGCAACCGGAAACGCGGTCGGCTGCGCACTGGCATCGAACAGCGTTCCGTCGGCGAGATGGCCTTCGTAGGTGACCAGCACGAGATCGGCCGTTGTCGGCTTCCCGCCGGTGCCGGCCCTCAAAGTCTCGAAGCGGAGGCCGGACGGAGTGGACACCACGGCGCGGGCGGAGACCGGCGGAATGAAGGAGCGCGGCGGCGCCGGCGCGGGCTGGGCGGCGGCGAGAAGCATGGCGAGCCGAAGCATTATTTGGAAATCCCGAACACGTGCAGGCGACTATAGCCGGCCTGCCGCCCCAGGCCCAGTCCGCTCGCGCGGATTCGGTGAGAGTAAGTGGGAACGTGCCCGATTTCTCGTGAACGCGTTCAAACGTCCGCTTTCGAACCTGAGCAGACATTCGGCTGAGCCACCCGGCACGGCGACATCCAGACGCTTGCAGGCGGCACCGGCGGATAGGCTGAACGAGCATCGCCGTTTCAAGGTTTGCGTCGTCGGTGGGCTGGAGCCTTGCAGCATCCAGCCCCGCGCACCGGCTCCTCAGGGGAGGAAGTCGCTTCCGGTCAGGGCGTAGTTGTTGAAGGTGTCGACCTGGATCAGGAAGTCGCCGGTGCCGTTACCGTCGACGTCGCCCGTGACGAACCAATGGCCGTTCTCATTGTACACACGCAGCTCGCCGGCCACGCCGCTGAAGGCGTTGGCGCCGATGAAGGAAAAGGCCTGGTTGCCCGCGGCGTTGGTGTTGGCATCGATCTGCCGCAAGTCGATCTTGTCCTTGGTCGCCTCGAAGTCGGCGACTTGGTCCATCGCGCCCGCGACCGAATCGCCGGTGGCGGTGAACACGAAAAGATCCGCACCGGCCCCGCCGCGCAGCATGTCCGCACCGGCGCCGCCGACGAGCGTGTCGTCGCCGCCCAGCCCGAAGAGCTGGTCGTTGCCCGCGCCGCCGAGCAGGCTGTCATTCTTCTGGCCGCCGACCAGCGTATCGTTCGCAGCGCCCGAGACGACGTAGAAGGATCCGTCCAGCTCGGCGCTGCCGTTGAAGACCAGCGTCTCGTTGCCGAGCAGGGTGGTGCCGAGCACCGTCAGAGTCTCGCCGGCGGCGACATTCTCGTTCACCGTGGCGATGGTGTAGCTGAACGGCGCGGTGCCGCCCTGCGTCGTTCCGCCGAACAGGGTAAGCCGCTCAATCCCGGCGAAGCTGTCGGCGCCAAGGGTCATGTTGTAGGTGCCGAACAACTGGACCACGTCCGTCCCGGAACCGCCGTTCACCTTGTCCGCCGCGGTGAACTCTCCTCCGAAGTAGAAGCTATCGTCGCCCGTGCCGCCCGAAGCGGTGTCGTCGCCGCCGAGCTGGAGAAGGAACTGGTCGTTGCCGGCATTGCCGAAGAGCGTGTCGTTACCGCCGCCGGTCGTCACCGTGTCGTTGCCCGATCCGGTGGTTACATGCATCCGTTCCACGCCGACGAAGTCGAGGGTCGCGCCGGAAAGATCGGCGATGTGGCCGCTATAGCCCGCCGCGAGGCTCCCGCTCGTCACGCCGCCGGTCACGTTGGTGACCGCTGCGGAATAGTCGATAATCAGCAGATCGTCGCCGGCGCCCGCATCGGCATTGTCCGCGCCGCCCCGAACCGTGATCCGGTCGGCGCCGCCGCCGCTGACGATCGTGTCCGCGCCGGTGCCGGTCAGGATCTCGTCCTCGCCTCCGCCGGTGGTGATGTTGTTGGCACCGTCGCCGCCGTCGACATAATTGCCGCCGCTGCCGGCGGTTACCGTGTCGGCGCCGCTACCGCCGATGATCGTGTTGAAGCCCTCGCCGGCGGTCACCGTGCCGGCCCCTTCACCGGTCCGGATGTCGTCGTCGCCGTCGCCGGTGGTGATCGTGTCGGCGCCCGCGCCGGTCCAGATCGTATAATGCTCGAAGCCGCCGTTGATCGTCACCAGCCGGCCGCCGCCGCCCGCCTCGGCGACGTTGGCGACTGTGCCCGTGATAGCGCCGGTCGCAAGCCGGTAATCGACGAACAGCCGGTCATCGCCGCCGCCGCCGCTTGCCGAATCCGCGCCGGCGGTGACGGTGATCAGATTGTCGCCGTCATTGCCGACGATGCCGTTCCCATCCGCCGCGTCGTTGACGTTGATCGGCGCTTCGCCCGTGAGCGTCACCGTGGTCACGCCCACCGCAAGGTCGAGGATGATCCCGGTCGAGCTTGCCTCGCCCTGGATGATCATCCCGCTGTAGAGGATCGTCGCCCGCTCGTTCGAATAGCCGGCCAGGAGCTGGATCGTGTCGCCCGGCCCGGAATCGGCCATGGCTTCGGTGATGGACTGGTAGGTCCCATTGGTGCCGACGGTGCGAATAGCCATAATAGTGTCTCCTGGCGGAGCGCCTGGGATCTGCATTCATCCCGGATGCATACGCATGTGTGCGCGGAAAACGCCGCGACGCGATTGCAGAATAAGCGAGCAATATCGGCATCGCAAAATTAGCTATAAGGGAGGTGAATAGAGGCAAGCCCTTAATAAGCAACTAAGAATTATGCGAGCAACGAGCGTGTCGGCATCCTGATCTGCCAAGAGCGCAATTGGAGACCCTCGCCGCGGAACCTCCGAAACTATCTATGTGTCCGCTCTCCCGCTTTCGCAGGCGAGAGGCCGAAGCTCAGTTTTTCGGCTGCAGGCGGCCTGGTTTCTCGCCAACGCGAGACGCCCGCTTTCCACCCGATGCGAAGGTCAGTCACCCTCGCTCCGCAACCCGCCAAGCGCCTTTTCGAGCCGGGCGCTGCACGCAGCAAAGGCGTCCGCCACGCCCTCCAGCTCGGCCAGCGTCCAATGATCGCCAAGCCGGAACAGCCCGGCACTGCCGTCGTGCGCCGTTCCGGGTTTCGCGTGAACCAGATTGTTACGAGTGCCGACAAGGAAGCGAAAATCGGATGCGGCCGCTTGCAGCTCCAGCTTCGCAGCGGTTTCGGGACGCCGCTTGACCAGGTGGGCAAGCGTATCGGCGACGCGGCCGGCGGTCCGCTCTTCCAGATCCTCGACGCTGCCGGGTTCCATCGCCTCGCAGCACTGCACCGCGTTCCATTCAAGGCTCGCGAAACAATAAACGGCAAGCCCCAGAGCCGACGCATAATCGGCGTGCACTGCTACCCTGAGGCGTTCGTCTTTCACCCCCGGCGATCTACCAGCCTTGGGGAGCGGGCAACAGGTGCCCAGCGGCTGCGTGTCACTCTCCGGTGACACTGGCCCGTAGAAACGCTCCCGGGCGGAACGCGCCCGACGCCTGCGCGGTTACCCGAAGCAGGAGAACTGGAATGGCGCAGAGTGGGTTTGCAATCTTCTTCGTGCTGGCACTGATCGCCGGCCTGGTCGCGATGGCGAGTATTTGGCGCCAATATCGAGTGGCCATCCTGTCCGCGCTGCGCCGTGCGCCCCCGGAACAGATTGCCGATCCGGTGTTCACCTCAACGGTACGGCCGACGGCCGAGTTGCCGCGCGTCGCCCGGTTTCTGGGGCTGGACTACGCGGTCGACCTTGCACCGGTGACCAGGGAGGTCCGCGCCTGGACGTTCGAGCGCGGCGATCCCAGCGGCCCGCACAGCCAAGCCGCCTGAGCTACACGCACCATAGAGTGCGCTGACGAAGGCCGCGGCACCGAGCACCGCGGCTTACCGCCTCGGCCCCTGCCGCGCATCTTCGGCTTGATCATGGGTTTTGTCGTGGAAAATGGAGCGGGCGAAGGGATTCGAACCCTCGACCCCAACCTTGGCAAGGTTGTGCTCTACCCCTGAGCTACGCCCGCTCGAGCGCAAAGCCGGCGAACCGGCTGAGGTGAGGCGGGCTGCTAGCATCGTCTTTGGGGGCCCGCAACCCCAATCATCGCGGGCTTGGCAGACGGGGGCCTGATCCCACATAGGCGGCATACAGCAAGCCTTGCGGAGGAACGATCAGTGGCGACTTTGGGCATGAGCGCGGCGGAAAAGGACGCGCTGGAGGCATTTCGCCGCGATGTGGTCGAGCCGTCGATGGACAGCCTCGTCATTCTGGATTTCTGGGCGGAATGGTGCGGGCCGTGCAAGCAGCTCGGCCCGGTGCTCGAAAAGGTGGCGGCCGATTATGCGGATCGCGGGGTCAAGCTGGTCAAGATCGACGTCGACGCGAACAAGATCGTCGCGGCGCAATTCCGGGTGCAGTCGATCCCCACCGTGTATGCGCTGTTCCAGGGCCAGCTCGTCGCCGATCTGACCAGCGCCCGCACCGAGGGGCAGCTTACCCGAATTCTCGACCAGATCCTCACCCAGCTTCCGGTGTCGGGGGAGGCGCAGCAGCTTGAGGCCGAGATAGAGCCGCTGATCGCAATGGGCGAGGAAGTGCTCGCCGAGGGCGATGCCGAGCGGGCGGCCAACATCTTCGCGCAGATTTTCGAAATGGCGCCGGACAATATGGAAGTGGTGGGCGGCCTTGCCCGCGCGCTTGCCGCCGCCGGACGTGCGGACGAAGCGCGCAGCCTGCTCGACGGCGTGCCGGAGAAGCAGGCGGGCGACGCGCCGATTGCCCGCGCCCGATCGGCGCTAGCGCTGGCCGAAATCGCACCCGCGAATGCCGAGACGAGCGCGTTCGAAAGCCGGATCGCCGCCGATCCCGACGACCACCAAGCGCGCTACGAGCTGGCCGGGTTGCTGATGGCGTCCGGCAATCGCGACGGCGCCGCCGACCAGCTTCTGGAAAGCATCGGGCGGGACAGGGAGTGGAACGAGGGCGCGGCAAGGAAGCGCTTCCTGCAATTCCTGGAAGTGGTCGGCCTCGAGGATCAATGGGCGCGCGACCAGCGGCGGCGCCTGTCCGCGATCCTGTTCACCTGATGGCCGATCCGCTGCGCATCCCCGTCTTTCCGCTCGCCGGTGCGCTGCTTTTGCCGGGCACCCAGCTTCCGCTGCACATCTTCGAGCCGCGCTACCGGGAGATGGTGCGCGACGCACTTGCCGGCGACCGGCTGATCGGCATGATCCAGCCGCGCGACGAGAAGCAGCCGCCGGGCCTCTACGAAACCGGCTGCCTGGGCCGCATCGAAACCGTGGAAGAGCTGGACGACGGCCGGTTCAACGTGGTGCTCGAGGGGCTGGGGCGTTTCCGCGTCGTTCGCGAGCTGGCGGTGGAAACGCCGTACCGCCAGGTGGAAGCGGACCGCAGCGCATTTGTCGGCGATGAGGATGAAGCGGACCCGCTCGGCATCGCCCACCGCGCAGAGCTGGAGCAGGAATCGCGGCTTTATGCCGACGCGCTTGGTTATTCGGTGGACTGGGACGCGGTGACCCGCCTCGACGACGAGATGCTGGTCAACGGCATTGCCCAGATCGCGCCGTTCGACACGGCGTCGAAGCAGGCGTTGCTTGAAGCGCCCGATGTCGCTGCGCGCTGCGAGTTGCTGGTCCAGTTCATGCAGTTCCAGCGCATGATCCCAGGTGGCGCGGACGGGCCGGAGACGCTGCAATGACCGATGCGCTCGCCGCATTGCTGGTTTGCCCGATCACGCGCACAAAGCTGCGCTGGGACAAAGAAGGGGGCAGGCTGGTTTCGGACGAAGCGGCCCTGGCCTATCCGATCCGGGATGGGGTTCCGGTTCTGCTGGCGGAAGAAGCGACACAGGCCGGCGGCGGCTGACGGGCGCAGGGGGGGGGACACATGGCCGACGTGGACACTGCCGATTTCGATCCAACCGATCCGTATGAGCGGCAGGCGCAGACCTTTCCGCGCCTGAGCGAGGCGCAGGTGGCGCTGGTCGCCCGCTTCGGTGAGACGGTGGACTATCCCGCCGGCACCATCCTGTTCCGCCGCGGCGAGCGCAGCGTCGATTTCTGCGTGATCGTGGACGGCGCGCTGGAAATCCTCGACGAAAGCGGCTCGGGCACGCCGATCCACACCCACGGGCCGCGCCAGTTCACCGGCGAACTCGATCTGTTCAACGATCGTGAAGTGCTGGTCGGCGCCCGCACCGCCGCGCCGAGCAAGATCCTGCGCGTACCCCGGGCCGCTTTCCGCCGGATGATCGAGGCGGAGCCGGAGATCGGCGAGATCGTCACCCGAGCGCTGATCCTGCGCCGCGTCGGGCTGATGCGCCATTCGCAAGGCGGCGTGGTGCTGATCGGTTCCTCGCACAGCGCCGACACGCTGCGGCTCGAGCGCTTCCTGGGCCGCAACGGCTATCCGCACCGGATGCTCGACACCGACCGCGATCCCGACGCGGAAGGGCTGCTCGACTGCCCGCAGCTACGCGGCGCCGCTTTGCCGGTGGTGCTGCTGCCCGACCATAAGTTTCTGTCCAACCCGGCAACCCCGGCGCTCGCCGACGCGCTCGGCCTCACCGAAAGCTTCGATCCCGCCCGGCTCTACGATCTGGTGGTGGTCGGCGCTGGGCCTGCTGGCCTTGCCGCCGCGGTTTATGGCGCGTCGGAAGGTCTGGACACGCTTGTTATCGAGCCGCTGGCCCCGGGCGGGCAGGCGGGGACCAGCTCCAAGATCGAGAATTACCTTGGCTTTCCGACCGGCATTTCCGGGCAGGCGCTTGCCGGCCGGGCGCAGGTGCAGGCGCAGAAGTTCGGCGCGCGTCTTGCCATTTCGCGGCGGGCGGTGGGCATCGACTGTTCCGAGCGGCCTTATTGCGTATCGCTGGAGGACGGCACCCGGATCGCCGGCCGCTCGGTGGTGATCGCCACCGGCGCGCGCTACCGGATGCTGGACGTGCCCCGTTATGCCGAGTTCGAAGGGCGCGGCATCCATTATGCGGCGACCTGGCTCGAGGGCAATCTGTGCGCCGGCGAGGAAGTCGTGGTGGTCGGCGGCGGCAATTCGGCCGGCCAGGCGGCGGTGTTCCTGTCGCAGCACGCCGCGGCCGTCCACATCCTGGTGCGCGGCCCGGGCCTTGCCGCGACCATGTCGGACTATCTCATCCAGCGCATCGAAGCCTCGCCCAAGATCCAGCTTCACGCCCATAGCGAAATCACCGGCCTTGACGGCGAGGACGCGCTTGCCGGGGTGACCTGGGCCAACCGCCAGTCGGGGGAGCCGACCCACCGGCCGGCGACCAACATCTTCGTGATGATCGGCGCGGTTCCCAATACCGACTGGCTGGACGGCTGCGTTCCGCTCGACCGCGGCGGTTTCGTGATCACCGGCCGCGACGAGGAGGGCATGGCCCTGCCCTCGCCTTACGCGACCGTTCGGCCCGGCATCTTCGCGGTCGGCGACGTGCGGTCCGGATCGACCAAGCGCGTTGCCTCGGGCGTGGGCGAAGGATCGGTGGTGGTCTCGGCGATCCACGCGTTTTTGGCCGAGGGACCCTAGAGCGATCCACCAGCCCCCCAACCGCTCATCCTGAGTAGGGACTGAGCTCTTGGCGAAGGCCCGTATCGAAGGACCGGGCGAGTACGTTGTGCGTCCTTCGATACGCCATTTCGACAAGCTCAGCGGCTACTCAGGATGAGCGGGATGGGTGAATCCTGTTAAATCGGAAGCCCGCGAAGCAGCAGCGGCAAGTCTCCGGTTTCGCCGCGCGCTTCGGCCATGAGCTGATCGCGCAACGGGCCGATCCGCTGGATGATGCCCATTCCGAAGCGGCGTACGGCGGACGCGGTCTTTCCTGGCACGCCGTAGATTCGGGTCAGCGCATCGGTGGCGGCGGCGACCGTGAAGGTATCCAAGCTGCGCCAACGTTCGTAGCGGGCGAGAAGCTGCGCATCGCCCATATCGAGCCCGAGCCGCGCGCCTTCGACCAGCACCTGGGCAAGCGCCGCGGCATCGCGGAAGCCGAGGTTCAGGCCCTGGCCGGCGATCGGGTGGATGCCGTGCGCGGCGTCACCGACAAGAGCCAGGCGCTCGCCGGTGATGGTTGCGGCATGGTGGAAGCCGAGCGGATAGGTCCAGCGCGGCCCTGCCAGCTTTATAGCGCCGAGGAAGCCGCCCATCCGCTTCTCGATCTCCGCCGCCATTGCGCGGTCGGGGAGGTCGGCCACGGCGGCGGCATCGGCCTTCGCCACCGACCAGACGATCGCCGAGCGGGTGCCTGGAAGCATCGGCAGGATGGCGAACGGCCCGCTCGGGTAGAAGATCTCGTAGGCAACATTCTCATGATCGCATTCGTGCTCGACCGTAAGCACCACCGCCGAATGCTCATACTGCCACCGCGCCATCGGGATCGCCGCCGCCTCGCGAGTCGGCGAGTTGCGCCCCTCGGCTGCAACCAGCAACGGCGCCGCACAGAGCCGCCCGTCGGCCAGCGCGATCCGCACCCCCATCGCGTCGCGCACCACTTCGGCCGCTTCGGCGGGCATCAGCAGGCGGATATTCTCCGCGGCCTGCGCAGTCTCGCGCAACGCCTGCCGAAGCCGGCGATTCTCGAACATCATGCCGAGCGGATCGTCGCCTTCCGGCGGATCGAAGGAAATGCCGCCGGGCTCCAGGCCGTCGCTGACCCGGATGGCCCGAATCGGGCAAGCCTCGCCCGCCAAGCGCTCGCCGACCCCGATCGCTTCCAGCATCCGCCACGACGCGCTCGCCACCGCCGTCGCGCGGCCGTCATAGGCCGGGGCGAGCTGGGCCTCCGGATCGGCGGGATCGATGACGATGCTGGACAGGCCGTGCCGGTCCAGCGCGATGGCGAGGGTCAGGCCGACAAGGCCGCCGCCCAGGATGATAACATCAGCGCGCTCCATTTTGCCGCCTTACCGATGCAGGCGTGCAACGCCAAGCGCTTGACCGGCGACTCCGCCCGGGCGCATGAAGGTTAAGAACATTTGGGGCACGGGGTATGGCGACGGTTGCAGCGCAAAGCGCCCGTGGGGAGCGGATGGCGCAGTGGCGCGCGGGCATGAAGCGCGGCGCACGGCGAAGCTGGGACATGGCGCGCGGCGCTGCCTTGATCGCGGCCGCCGTCGGCGGCGCGCTTGCGCTCGCCAGCTACCATCCGACCGATCCGTCGCTCAACACCGCCGCGGGCGGCGCGGTGGCGAACTGGCTGGGCAGGCCGGGCGCCTACCTCGCCGATCTGTTCCTGACGTTGTGGGGACTTGGCGCGGCCCTTCTGCTTCCGCTCCTGTTCGTGTTCGGCCTCCGCGTTGCGCGCGGCGCGGGCGCGGGGCGCTGGCTGAAGAGCCTGCTTCTCACCTTGCTCGGAGTCACCCTGATGGGCGCGGGCGCCGGCCTCCTGTCCGGCGGCGGCGTCAACGGGCTCCCTGCGGGCTGGGGTGGCGCGTTCGGGCTCGGTCTGGCGAAACTGGCCGGTATCGGCCTCGACGCGATCGGCGATGCCTCGATTGTTGAGCCTTTCCGCCTGGTAACGGTTGCCTTGCTCGGCGTCGGCGGTCTCGTCGTCGCCTGGCTCGGCTTGGCGCTTCGGTCGGAGGAGCGCGGCTGGATTGCCTCGCGCCGCCTGCCGCGTTTGCCTAAGCCGGCCGCCGCAGGTTCCGCCGATTACGGCGACGGGGAGGACGAGGATCTTCCCGACCCCGAGGATCGCCCCGCCCGCGCCACGGTGGTCGCCGCGCCGGACAAAAAGCCGCGAACGGTGATCGCCGACCGCCCCGCCGCCCCCGAAGCGCGCCGCCCGGCGCGCGACCGCCAGCCGTCGCTTGCGCTGGGCGATTCCTACCAGCTTCCCTCGATCGAGCTGCTCGCCCCCGCTCCCCCGCCGGTCGGCGGCACGCTCGACAAGGCGGCGCTGGAGCGCAATGCGCGCCTGCTCGAATCGGTGCTCGACGATTTCTCGGTCAAGGGCGAAATCGTTGAGGTCCGCCCGGGCCCGGTCGTCACCATGTACGAGCTCGAGCCCGCGTCGGGCATCAAGGCGAGCCGCGTGATCAGCCTGGCCGACGATATCGCCCGCAACATGTCGGCGCTCTCCGCCCGCGTCGCCACCATCCCCGGCCGAAGCGTGATCGGCATCGAGCTCCCCAACGCCAAGCGGGAAATGGTGTCGCTGTCGGAGCTCGTCGCCAGCGACGCCTTCCAGGATCAGGTCGCGGCGCTGCCTATCATCCTGGGCAAGAACATCGCCGGCGACCCGGTCGTCGCCGATCTCGCGCCGATGCCGCACTTGCTGGTCGCCGGCACCACCGGCTCGGGCAAGTCGGTGGGCTTGAACTGCATGATCCTGTCCCTGCTCTACCGGCTGACGCCCGAGCAGTGCAAAATGATCATGATCGATCCCAAGATGCTCGAACTCAGCGTCTACGACGACATCCCCCACCTCCTCGCCCCTGTCGTTACCGAACCCGCCAAGGCGATCCGCGCTCTCAAATGGACGGTGGAGCAGATGGAGGAACGCTACCGGATGATGGCCAGCGTCGGCGTTCGCCAGCTCTCCAGCTTCAACGCCAAGGTCCGCGAGGCCAAGGCGAAGGGCCAGTCGATGGGCCGCCGCGTCCAGACCGGCTACGACGCCGAAACCGGCCAGCCGAAATACGAGAATGAGGAGCTCGACTACGAGGTCCTGCCGCAGATCGTTGTGGTGGTCGACGAGCTCGCCGACCTGATGATGACGGCCGGCAAGGAAGTGGAATTCCTCATTCAGCGCCTCGCCCAGAAGGCGCGCGCCGCCGGCATCCACCTGATCATGGCCACCCAGCGCCCCTCGGTCGATGTCATCACCGGGGTCATCAAGGCGAACCTGCCGACCCGCATTTCCTTCGCCGTCACCTCCAAGATCGATTCGCGCACCATCCTCGGCGAACAGGGCGCCGAGCAGCTGCTGGGCAAGGGCGACATGCTCTACATGCCCGGCGGCAAGCAGATCGCGCGCGTCCACGGCCCCTTCGTTTCCGACGAGGAAGTCCGCGCGGTCGCCGAGCATTGGAAGGGCCAGGGCCGCCCCGATTACATCCAGGCCGTCACCGAGGAGCCCGAGGACGGCGGCTACATGTTCGAAGGCCAGCCGACCGGCGACGACGATCCCGAAGCCCAGCTCTACCGCAAGGCGGTGCAGACGGTGGCGGAAAGCCAGAAGGCCTCCACCTCCTACATCCAGCGCCAGCTCCGCATCGGCTACAACAACGCCGCCCGTTTGATCGAGCGCATGGAAAAAGACGGCTTCGTCAGCGCGCCGGACCATGTCGGCCGCCGCGAAGTCCTCCTCGACAATGACGGACGGCCGTTAAGCTGAGACTCGCCTGGACGCGCGCCGGATTCCTCTTGCCGCGCGCCTGTTGCTTTGGCGGCGAAATGTGCAATTCTGCCGATCAACGGAGGGACGGCCCACATGGATGCAGAACGGCAGCGGCAGGAAGTCGATCTCAACTATGACGCGTTCGTGCGGATGCTCGGTTCGATCCTTCCAGAGCATCAGGACCAACTGGCGCTAATGCGCGACGGCCAGATCGTCGGCTATTTCCAGTCGCCGCGCGAGGCACTGATGGCGGCTCACGAGCGGTTTCCGGACGGGATTTTCTCGGTCCAAGAAGTCACCGATGAACCGATCGACCTCGGCTTCTGGTCCCATGTCGGTTCTTGAGTGGAAACGAGAACCACGGCGAATCCTCCTCCCCGCCTTGCTGCTGCGCCCTTACCCGGTCACTGACCTGGAAGGCTTCCAGGCGACTGCCCTGTTGGACACAGGATCATCTATAAGCGGAGTGGCTGTCCGTCTCGCGGAGGAGATGGGTCTCATGCGCCTAGGCAAGCGGCCCCTTACCTCCGCGCAGGGTCAGGGCCAAGTTGAGCGTTACGCCTTCCGAATCGGCCTTCACACTATCGATGCCGGGGCCGACGCGCCGAGCTTCCCCTTTGTTTTTGATGAAGTGATCGGCATAGAACTCACCAATGCGTTTGAATTCGATGCCCTCTTGGGCATGGACGTGCTCAGACAGTGCGACTTCGAAATGCGGCGCGACGGCCGCTGCTCCCTGCGGTTCGGCTAAGCTGAACGGTTCGGAACCGGGGGGTTCACGGGGCATTCAATGGGGCGAGCCTAGCTCTCCCCCAAATTCGAACCGTTCAGGAGTTCATCGATGTTGCGTATGAAGACGCTCGCTCTGGCCGCCGCGCCGCTCGCCGTAGCGGCTCTGGTGATGCCGCAGGTGCCGGCCGTTGCGCAGGCCGCCTCGCCGCTGGCGCAGGTTCAGTCGCACTTGAAGGGGGTCAACACCATGACCGCCAACTTCAGCCAGACCGATCGCCGCGGCCAGACCCTGAACGGCGCCTTCACCCTGAAGCGGCCTGGCAAGATCCGCTTTCAGTATCGCAATGCGCCGATGCTGGTCGTCGCTGACGGGCGCCGCCTGTACATGATCGATTACGAGACAAAGGACGTGCGCAACTGGGGCATCGGCAATTCGCCGCTCGGCGTGTTGCTCGATCCGAACCCCAACCTCGCGCGAATCGCCAAGATCGTCCGCAACGACCGCCAGACCCTGCTGGTCCAGGCCAAGGACCCCAAGCGCCCCGAATACGGCACGGTGACGCTCGGTTTCGCCAAGGTGGCCGGAGCGCCGTCGGGCCTGCTGCTCCAAGGCTGGACGGTGATCGACGCGCAGAACAACCGCACCACCGTGAAACTCTCCGGCCAGCGCTTCAACACCGCGGTTGCGGACAGCGCTTTCGCCTGGGCGGATCCGCGCACAAAAGCCAAGAAATGACCACAATTCATTCATGAGCGCGACAGCTTCGGGTGGTTAAAAACTACCCAACGATTGCGGTCGCGGTTTCCCGGATTTTCCCCCTGTTGTCCGGGGGCGGCAGCCCAATCGGCCTCGCGTGAACAACGCCTGGTAGGCCCTCGCTCCACGCCCCCGGAGCGGGGGCCTTTGCCGTTTTCGGGCACCCGCGATCATCGACAGCGAACGGGGGCACCGCTAAGGCCTTTTCCATGTCCGCCACCCTCAAGATCGCGTCCTGGAACATCAACTCGGTCCGCGCCCGAAGCCATATCGTCGAGCAGTTCCTGCGCGCCGAATCGCCCGATATCCTGTGCCTGCAGGAGACCAAGGCCTGCGACGCGGATTTCCCAGCCGGCTTCTTCCACGCCCTTGGCTACACCCACCAGGTGCTGTGCGGGCAGCGCATGCACCACGGCGTCGCGATCCTCAGCCGCATCGCGATGGTCGAGGAGGAACGGCACGACTGGCAGGCCAATGGCGAAGCGCGGCACGTCGGCGTGCGGCTCACCGACACCGGCATCCGGCTCGAGAATGTCTACGTCCCCGCCGGCGGCGACGTCCCCGATCGGGAGGTCAATACCAAGTTCGGCCAGAAGCTCGACTTCCTGGAGCGGATGACCGCCTGGTCCGACGCCTGCGCCTGCCCGACGATCATCGTGGGCGATTTCAACGTCGCGCCGCTCGAGTGCGACGTCTGGAGCCACAAGCAGCTCCTCTCCGTCGTCAGCCACACCCCCGTCGAAGTCGAGGCGCTGGGCAAGCTGCAACGGAGCAACGATTGGGTCGATCTCGGCCGCCATTTCCATCCGGCGCCGGGGCGGCTGCACACCTGGTGGAGCTATCGCTCACCCGACCACACGGCGAACGACCGCGGCCGGCGGCTCGACCATATGTGGGCGTCTCCGGATGTCGCCAAACTCGCCACCGGCCATGTCGTCCACGAGCCCTGCCGGTCCTGGGAGAAGCCGTCCGACCATGTGCCGCTGGTCACCGAGTTCGCCGTTTGACGGGGAGCCGGCACGTCGCCCGCGCGATCGATTCGCTGCGGCGGGGCTGGCCGGTGCGGATCGGCGGCACCGGCTTTCTCGCCGTGGAGACGGCCGATGCCGACACCCTTGCCGCGTTTGACGCGCCGGCACCCTCCGACCTCCTGATCTCCGGCAATCGTGCGGTGACGCTGAAGCTCGCCAATCAGCGCGAGGCAGTGCCGACCGGGCCAGTGCGCATCGCCCGCACGTTGTGGATCGACCTATCCGAAGCGGTCGCGATAGCCGATCCGGCGCGCGATCTTTCCAGTCCGCTCAAGGGCCCGTTCCGCACCGTGCCGCCGGTCTGCGAACGCGAGGCGGCGGCGGCGCTGACCCTTGCCCGCCGGGCGGGCATACTCCCGGCGTTCTTCATCGGTGGCGAGGCAGGCGACGAGGCGGTCAGCGTTCCTGCCGAAGAAGTGGAGCGGTTCGAACGCGAGCCAGGCCTGCGCATCGCCTCCCGCGCCAAACTGCCCACCGAGGCCGCCGAGAAGGCGGAGATCGTCGCCTTTCGCGCGGAGGATGGGGCGGAGCACGTCGCCCTGCTGATCGGTGCGCCCACGGGCGAGCCGCCGCTGGTCCGCCTGCACAGCGAGTGCCTGACCGGCGACGTACTCGGCTCCCTCAAATGCGATTGCGGGCCGCAGCTCGATGGCGCCCTCGCCGCGATTGCGGCGGCGGGCTGGGGCATTCTCCTTTACCTGCGCCAGGAAGGCCGCGGGATCGGGCTCGTGAACAAGCTTCGCGCTTACCAGCTTCAGGACCAGGGCTTCGACACGGTCGATGCGAACCTGCGCCTCGGTTTCGGGGACGACGAGCGCAGCTTCGTTGTGGCGGCGCGGATGCTGGGCCTGCTGGGGCAGGACGAGGTGCGTTTGCTCACCAACAACCCGCGCAAGGTTGCTGGCCTGAAGAGTGCAGGAATTCGGGTGCGTGAGCAGGTGCCGCTTAGAGCGGCGGCCAACGCCCACAACCAGGCGTATCTGGACACCAAGCGCCTCAAAAGCGGCCACCTTCTTTAGGGCTAGAGAAGCGTCACCCCGGACGGAGGGACCCCATCAAAGTAGTACTTTGATGGGAACCCTGATCCGGGGTCCACCTTCTTGTCCCAAACCCGCAAGGAAGGTGGATGCCGGATCAAGTCCGGCATGGCGAATTTGTACGCTTGCCCGGAAGTCCCAGCAGCGCCTCCACCTCCTCGAAGCTCGCTGCCACCTCATCGACCCCCAACGCCCGCAGCCTCTCGCCATGCCCGGGCAAGCAATGCCGCCCCGCGCAAAGCCCCACCACATACGCGCCGGACGCCACCGCGCCTTTGACGCCAACCGGTGAGTCCTCAACGATTGCAATGCGTTGGATCGGCACGCTTATGGCGTCAGCGGCGTGGAGGTAGAGGTCGGGCGCCGGCTTGCCGCGCGCGACATGCTCGTGGCCGCTGAATATTCGGCGGCCGAAATGGTGTCGAAGGCCGAGATGATCGAGGTGCCGCTCGATCCATTCGGTCCGGCTAGAGGAGGCGATCGCTTTGGGAAGCTCGGGCGGCAGCGCCTCAATGAAGCGCACCGCGCCCGCCACGGCTTCGAGCCCTTCGGACAACACCCGCGCATCTTCCTCGGCGCGGGCGGTGTGGAAATCGTCCGGAACAGGGCGGCCGATCCAGCGCTCGATGGCAGCGAGGAAATCGCGGCCGCTCAGTCCCATGAAGTGGGCCATCGACTCCTCCGCGCTGGTCGGATGGCCGATGCCGGTCAGATAGTCCGCGATCTGCTTGTTGCCGGCATATTCGCTTTCCAGCAGCACCCCGTCGAAATCGAGGATCAGCCCGTCGAACTTCAACCCCGCGCCCCGAACAAGGCAGTGCCGACGCGTACGTGGGTGGCGCCGATCGTTACCGCCGTCTCAAAGTCGCCGGACATGCCCATGCTGAGGCTGGGCAGCCCATGCCGCCGGGCCAGCTTGGCAAGCAGTGCGAAGTAAGGCGCCGGCTCCACGTCGGCCGGCGGGATGCACATCAGCCCGGCAACCGGCAGCGCCGCCGCCTGCGCGGCTTCGATCAGCGCGGGCAGCTCGGCGGGCGCGCATCCGCCTTTCTGCGGCTCCTCACCGATGTTGACCTGCAGGAAGCAGGCCGGCCGCCGGCCCGCTTTGTCGATCGCCTTGCCGAGCGCCGCAACGAGCGACGGACGATCGACCGAGTGGATGGCGTCGAACAAGGCCACGGCTTCCTCGGCCTTGTTGGACTGGAGCTGGCCGATGAGGTGGAGCTCCACGTCCGGCCAGCGCTCCTTCAGCGCAAGCCACTTGCCTTGCGCCTCCGCCACGCGATTCTCGCCGTAGATGCGCTGCCCGGCGGCAAGCAACGGCTCAATCGCCTCTGCGTCGTGGGTCTTGGAGACGGCGATCAGGGTGACGTCATCGACCTTGCGCCGCGCCTGTGCCGCCGCTTTTGCGATACGCTCGCGCACTTCGGCAAGCCTTTGCTCGGGTGATGCAGTGTCCATCGCGGCTGCTATAGGAATGGCGATGCACAGCCGCCAGCCCCTGCCGCGCCTCTGGCTGATGACCGATGAGCGGCAAGGCGACGCGTTGCTTCCCGCCATCGAACGGATGCCGCGCGGTGCCGGCATCGTCTTCCGCCACTACGGCCTGCCTCCGGCCGAGCGCCGGGCGCTCTGGGACCAGGTGCGAAGCGCGGGACGGCGGCAGGGGCTGACGCTGATCGTCGCAGGCCCGGTTCTCCCTGGCGCCGACGGCAGCCACAACCGGCGCGGCGCCGGCCTGCGGACCTGGTCGGCGCACAATTTGCGCGAAATCCGCTCTGCGGAGCGCGCGGGGGCGGACCTCATCTTTCTCTCCCCGGTATTCCCCACCCGCTCGCACCCGGACGCCGCCGTGCTCGGCCCTGGGCGCTTCGCCTTGCTGGCGCACCAGGCGTTCGTGCCGGTGATCGCTTTAGGCGGGATGGACAGGGGGAAAGCGCGCACCCTGAACGGTGCTTACGGCTGGGCTGGAATAGACGCCTGGGCCTGAGCGGCGTGTCGATCAGAAGCGGAAGGCGGTTCCGACGTAGACGGCCTGGCTGTCGCGGCGCTGATCGGCGAGCGGCTCGAGCCGGTCGCGCTGGATCTTGTAGCGTACGCCGCCGGTGACATCGAGGTTGCGGGCGATCTGATAGGCCGCGCCGACGCCGACCGAATAGCTGGAGTCGAGCGGCGTGATCCGCGCCGCCACGGGATCGGTCTTGTCGACGCCCGCTTCGACGCGTCCGGTGAAGCGCTTGGCCGAGTAGCTGACGCCCACTTCGGCATTGCGGCGGCCGCCCGGAACAAGGCCGCCCTTCACTTCGGCGACGTCGCCCGAGAGCGCCAAGCCGCGCCAGCCGACCGACACGCCGATATTGTAGGCGGTGGGCGTGATGGCCGTCACCGGCGAGGCCGAGGCTTCACCGACGCTGCGCATCGCCTGCGCCGGTGTGGCCGCCCGGGCACGAACCGCGACTCGCACAGCGCCGCCATTCTTGGTGGCGGAGGCTGCGGTGGGCGTGAAGCGGAAGCTGTTGCCGTTGAAGCCGCGTCGGGCAAGCTCGGCGGCAAGGCCGGGATCCGCAACGGCGGGCGTGAAACTGCCGCCGACACTGCGCAAGGAGGGTGCCGGGCGCTTCTTTCCCTGCTGCGCGGGGGCAGCCAGGGCAGGCGCAAGGATCAGGGAAAGCGCCGCAAGCGCCCCTCCGAATCCAGCAATGCCTGCCAACGTCTTCACGAAATTCGACTCCCGTAACGAAGGCGATGTAGAGCCTCCAAACGTCCCAGACCAGCTAAGTGCCGCAAAGCCACTACGAATCATCCGGCCTGTTGCACTTAATCCACATCGCACCTTGCGCGCCGATGAAGCGGCGGACCCTGCCGGCTCCCGGCGAGGAGGAGAGACGGCTTGCCGCTAGCGCCCCAGCTTCTATAACGGCCGCTGATCCCCGCTTGTTTCAAGGACCGCCCCGCATGGTACGCGCAGCTTCCCTCATTCTCTCGCTCGGCCTGGCCTTTTCGCTCTCGGCCTGCGGCTTTGTCCAGAAGGATATCAGCCGCACGCTCGGCAAGGCGCCGGACGAGCGGGTGCGCACCGCCGACCTCGCCGCGTCCCAGGTGACCACCATCGGCGTCAATTCCTACCTGTGGCGCGCCGCGCTCGAGACTTTGTCCTTCGCGCCGCTCGCCCAGACCGATTCCAACGGCGGCGTGATCGTCACCGATTGGTATTCCAACCCCAATTCGCCCAACGAGCGGGTAAAGGTTACCGCAACGATCCTTGATGCGGACCTCCGCGCCGATGCACTGCGCGTCGCTACCTCGCGCCAGGTGTTGCAGAATGGCCAGTGGGTGGATGCACCGGTCGCCGCCGCCACCGTGCAGCGCCTTGAGGAAGTGATCCTGACCCGCGCCCGCGATCTGCGCCGGACCGCCATCGCCGGCTAAAGGAGTTTTTTCTTCCATGGCGGCGCGTTTCAATCCGCTCGAGGCCGATGCGCATTGGCAGAAGGTCTGGGAGGAGCGGGGGACCTTCCACGCCTCCGATTCCAGCGGCAAGCCCAAGGCCTACATCCTTGAGATGTTCCCCTATCCATCGGGGCGCATCCACATGGGCCACGTCCGCAATTACACGATGGGCGACGTGCTCGCCCGCTTCCGGCGGATGAACGGTTTCGAAGTGCTCCACCCGATGGGATGGGACGCCTTCGGAATGCCGGCCGAAAATGCGGCCATGGAGAAGAAGGTCCACCCGGGGACCTGGACCCGCTCGAACATCGAGACGATGAAGAGCCAGCTCAAGCGGATCGGCTTCGCGCTCGACTGGAGCCGCGAGATCGCGACCTGCGAGCCCGATTATTATGGACACGAGCAGGCGCTGTTCCTCGACCTGTACGAAGCCGGCCTCGTCTATCGCAAGCAGAGCGAAGTGAACTGGGATCCGGTCGACATGACCGTGCTCGCCAACGAGCAGGTGATCGACGGCCGCGGCTGGCGCTCGGGCGCGCTGGTCGAGCGGCGCAAGCTCAGCCAGTGGTTCCTCAAGATCACCGACTTCGCGGACGAGCTTCTCGACGGGTTGGGCGAGCTCGACCAATGGCCCGACAAGGTCCGGCTGATGCAGGAAAACTGGATCGGCAAGAGCCAGGGTCTGAGGTTCCGCTTCGACCTCACTTCTCCCCTCCCTGCAAGGGAGGGCGCCTTGCTAGCTCCCCTCCCTGAAAGGGAGGGGTTGGGGGTGGGTCAGCTTGAAGTGGGCTCGATGCCCGCTTCAGGCTTCCAAGGCGCCGCCGCCCCCGTCGGGGGGCCGGAGCCGCAACCCACCCCTGGCCCCTCCCTTGCAGGGAGGGGGATCTCCTCGTTTGAAGTTTTCACTACCCGGCCGGACACCATCTTCGGCGCCAGCTTCGCAGCGATCGCGCCCGATCACCCGATCGCGCAGACGCTTGCGGACGGAAACCCCGCTGCCGCCGAATTCATCGAAGAGTGCAAACGCGGCGGCACCACGGCCGCCGAGCTGGAGACGGCGGAGAAGAAGGGCTTCGACACCGGCCTTCGAGTCCGCCACCCGCTCGAACCGTCTTCGGAGCTGCCGCTCTACATCGCCAATTTCGTGCTGATGGATTATGGCACCGGCGCCATCTTCGGCTGCCCGGCGCACGACCAGCGCGACCTCGATTTCGCCCGCAAATACAACCTTCCGGTCACCCGCGTCGTCGCGCCCTCGCCCGAGGAAGCGGCCGATCCGATCGGCGCCGAGGCGTATACAGGCCCCGGCCGCCTGGTGAACTCTCGCTTTCTCGACGGCCTCACAGCGCAAGACGGCATTCGCGAGGTCATCGCCCGCGCCGAAGCCGATGGCTGGGGCCAAGGCACCACTGTGTGGCGGTTGCGCGACTGGGGCGTTTCGCGGCAGCGTTATTGGGGCACGCCGATCCCGATCATCCACTGCGAGGCGTGCGGCGCCGTGCCGGTTCCGCGCGACCAGCTTCCGGTGGTGCTGCCAGAGGATGTCAGCTTCGAAATCCCCGGCAATCCGCTCGACCGGCACGCCACCTGGAACAAGGCCGATTGCCCGAAGTGCGGCGGCGCCGCTCGGCGTGAAACCGACACCCTCGACACCTTTGTCGATTCCTCCTGGTACTTCATCCGCTTCGCCAGCCAGCCCGCCGATGCGCCGTTCGACCGGCTGGCCGCCGAGAGCTGGCTTCCGGTTGATCAATATATCGGCGGCGTCGAGCATGCGATCCTTCACTTGCTCTACGCCCGCTTCTGGACCCGCGCGCTGAGCCGCATCGGCCGCCTGGACGTGCAGGAGCCGTTCAAGGGTCTGTTTACCCAAGGCATGGTGACTCACGAGACCTACAAGGGCCCGGATGGCCAGTGGCTCTCGCCCGAGGAAGTCGAGACCCGCGACGGCAGGCTCGTCCTCGCCGCCACCGGCGAGGATGTCACCCCCGGCCGCGTCGAGAAGATGTCGAAGTCCAAGCGCAACACGGTCGATCCGGAGCCGATCGTCGATCAGTACGGCGCCGACGCCGTGCGATGGTTCATGCTCTCCGACAGTCCGCCCGAGCGCGATCTGCCCTGGTCCGAGGCTGGCATCGAGGGAAGCTGGCGCTTCGTTCAGCGGCTCTGGCGTCTCGCGTCGGACATCGCGGGGGGGGCGCACTCCACCTGGCTTGGCGGTGACGGCGAGGACAAGCCTCTGCTCCGCAAGCTCCACCAGACAATTGCCGCCGTGGCCGCGAACATCGAAGCTCTGGCCTTCAACAAGGCGGTGGCCAACATCTACGAACTCGCCAATGCGATCGAGAAAGCAGCGCCCTCGCCAACCCGGCAGAAGGCGATCGAGACGCTGATCCTGCTTGTTTCGCCAATGGTGCCCCACCTCGCCGAAGCCGCCTGGGCGTCGCTGGACCGCGATGGTCTGATTGCGGATGCCTCTTGGCCCGATGTCGATCCGGCTCTCTTGGTCGAGGATGAGGTGACCATTGCGGTTCAGATCAACGGCAAGCTGCGCGACACGCTCACCGCCGCCAAGGGCGCGGCCAAGGACGATCTTGAGCAGCTCGCTCTTGCGTCGGACAAGGTTCAACGCGTTCTTGAAGGCAAAGCGCCGCGGAAAGTGATTGTGGTACCGGACCGCTTGGTGAACATCGTCGCATGATCAGACGCGCCGTCCTCCTTCTCCTCTTTATGGCGCTGCCGCTCACCGGCTGCGGGCTGAAGCCCCTCTACAGTGGCGGCGGGTCGGGTCCGGTGGCGCAATCGCTGCGCTCGATCGAGGTCGGGCCGATCGGCGGCCGCGCCGGCTGGCTGGTGCGCACCGCGCTGGAAGACAGGCTGGCGGCGGGCGATGGTGCGAAGCGCTACCGCCTGGAAGTAGAGCTGGACGACCAGATCATCGGCTTCGGCGTGCGCTCCGACGATGCCGAAACCCGGGAGCGCCGCACGCTTCGTGCCCGCTACCGCCTGGTGGAGCAGGACAAGGGCACCGTTGTCCTTGACGCCACCGCCGGCTCGGATGTCGGTATCGACGTGGTCAGCTCCGAATATGCCGTCGTCGCCGCCGAGCAGACCGCGCTGGAGCGCTTGTCCAAGGAACTCGCCGATCAGATCGTCACCCGGCTGGCGCTGTTCGCGGCCCGGGGCGGCCCCGCGGCGGGGCAGTGAAGGCCGCCAGGGGTCAGATCGACCGCGCGGTAAAGGCGCCGCGGGACTGGCGCTTCTTTCTCCTCTACGGGCCCGACGATTCAGGCTCGCGAGCGCTGGCGAAGGCTGTCGGCGCGGCGATGGGCGGGGATGCCGAGCGGGTCGACCTCAGCGGCGCCGAGCTCAAGGGCGATCCCGCCCGCCTCTCGGACGAGGCCGCTTCCATCTCCCTGTTCAGCGGCGCCCGCTACATCCTTGTCGAACCCGCGGGCGATGAAAGCCTCGCTGCAGTTGAAGCGCTGATCCAGTCGCCCCCCGCTGGCAATCCGGTGATCCTGGTTGCTGGAGCGCTCAAGCCCACGTCCAAGCTGCTCAAGCTCGCGCTCGGGGAGCCAACTGCGCTTGCCCATGCGAGCTACGCCCCTGAAGGCCGCGAGGCGGACCAACTTGCCGTCGACAAGGCGCGGGAACTCGGCCTCCTCATCCGCTCGGATCTCGCGCGCCGCCTGGGCAGCGCCTGCGGCGGCAACCGCGCCATTCTGGCGAGTGAATTGGAGAAGCTGGCGCTCTACGTCGATGCGTCTCCGGAGAGCCCCAAACAGGTCGATCATGATGCACTCGACGCGATCGGGGCCGCGGCCGAGGAAGGCGATCTCTCGCGCCTGGTCGATGCGGTCAGCGCAGGCCGGCCCAATGTGCTCGGTGACGAGCTTGCCCGGCTTGCCAGCCAGGGAATCGAAGGCATTCCGCTGATCCGGGCGGTGCTCCGGCGGATGACGTTGCTGTCGCGGTTGCGGGCCGAGGTGGAGCGGGGCAGCAGCCCCGATGCCGTCATGGCGTCACATGGTAAGTCCGTGTTCTTCAAGGAGAAAGCCGCGGTGACGCAGCAGCTTCGCGGCTGGCGCTCCGATCTTTTGGCGAAGAGCGTCGGCCGCCTCCTCGAAGCGGAGCGCCAGGCCAAGGCGAGCGGCGGCCTGGGTGCCGCGGCGGTGGACGAGGAGCTGTTCGCCATTTGCCGGCAGGCGGCGCGGCTGCGCTGAGTCTAGATCTTCTCGCCGCTCAGCCGCTGACAGATCATGTCGAGCTGGTCGAGCGTCGAATAGTGCAGCGCCACCGCCCCGCCATCGGGGCGATGGGTGATCTTCACGGCGAGGCCGAGCATGTCGCCCAATTGCCGCTCGAGTGCGTCGATGTCGGCGCTTGCACCCTTATATTCGAGCTTGCCCTGGCGCTCGCGGCCGGGCTTGCCGAAGCGGGCCATCTTCTCCGCATCGCGCACGGATAGGCCGCGTTGCACCACCTCGCGGGCGATCGCCTCCGGGTCGGCGGCCGAGACGATGGCGCGGGCGTGGCCCATGCTGAGTTCGCCGGTCACCACCATCTCGCGCACCGATTCCGGGAGCCCGAGCAGGCGAAGCAGATTGGCGATATGCGGGCGGGATTTGTTGACGACCTTGGCCAGCGCTTCCTGCGTGTGGCCGAACTCCTCCATAAGCTTTTTGTAGGCTTCGGCTTCTTCGATGGCGTTGAGATCGGCGCGCTGAATGTTCTCGAGGAGGGCGACCTCGATGGTCTCCGCGTCGGTGAATTCACGAACGATTACAGGGACTTCGTGCAATTGGGCACGCTGGGCGGCGCGCCAGCGGCGCTCGCCGGCGACGATCTGGTAGCGGTGTCCATGGGGGCGAACGACGATCGGCTGGATCAGCCCGCGCGTCCGGATCGAATCGGCAAGCTCGGTAAGCTTCTCCTCGTCGAAATGCCGGCGTGGCTGATCGAGGTGCGGCTCGATCGAGGAGACCGGCATCATCTGCACCCCGCTGCGCGGACCGCCGCCGCTCTGGCCGGGGCTGCCGCCGACCGGCGCTTCCTGCGCCACGTCGCCTAGCAGAGAGGAGAGGCCGCGGCCGAGCCCGGATGGGCGCTTGCGCGCGACGGGGGTGTCGTCCGCGCTCACGCCGCGGCCGCCGGTTTGGGCAGGCGGCCGATGGTCTCGCGGGCAAGGGCGATATAGGCTTCCGAGCCGGGGCAGCGATGATCGTAGATCAGCGCCGGAATGCCGTGGCTAGGCGCTTCCGAGAGGCGCACGTTGCGCGGGATCACCGTCTCGAACACCACCTTGCCCAAGCAGGCGCGGACATCCTCGGCTACTTGCGAGGAGAGATTGTTACGGCGGTCAAACATTGTCAGCGCGACGCCGAGGATGGAAAGCTCCGGATTGAAGCGGGCGCGGATGCGTTCGATCGTCTGGAGGAGCTGGCTGAGACCCTCCAACGCGAAGAACTCGGTCTGCAGCGGCACCAGGATCGATTGGGCGGCGACCAACGCGTTGATGGTCAGCAAACCGAGGCTCGGTGGGCAGTCGATCAGGCAGACATCCCAGCGGCCAACCTGCGCGGTGTCGAGTGCTTTATCGAGGCGGTGGGTACGCTCCTGCATCTCCACCAGTTCGATCTCGGCCCCGGAGAGATCCACCGTTGCCGGGAGGAGGTCGAGCCGCGGCACCCGGGTGGGCACCACCGCTTCTTCCAGGGTGCACTGACCGGTGAGCAGTTCGTAGCTGGATAGATCGCGCTGGGCGTGGGTAATGCCAAGGCCAGTGGACGCATTGCCCTGCGGATCGAGGTCGAGCAGCAGCACCCGCCAGCCGGTCGCCGCCAAAGCGGTGGCAAGGTTGATAGCGGTGGTGGTCTTTCCCACCCCGCCCTTCTGATTGGCCACCGCGATGCGGATCATCGGCCCGGCTTCCTTTTCGGTTCCACCCCCCGTGCCACGATGATGCCGGCGTCGGCATCGGTCAGGCTCGGTTCGATACGGAACTCACCCTGCCATGAAGATCGCGCGGCATCCAGTTCCGACTTCGCGTTGCGGCCTTTCGGAAGGATCCAGATTGTCTCAGGTGTGGATAAATGCGCGCTTAAACGCAGCAGTTTGTCGAGCGGCGCAAAGGCGCGGGCGCTGATCACGTCGAACGGTCGAGCTGGCACCGCCTCCACCTTGGCGAGGAGAACGTCCACTCGATCCGCGATACCGAGCATGTCGGCACCCTGACGGAGGAATTCGGCGCGAAGCTTGCGAACTTCGACCAGCGTACAATTCGCTTCTGTGAGGTAGGCGACGACGAGCCCGGGGAATCCTGCCCCGGCACCAAGGTCCACCCATGTTTCAGCTCCTGGGGCGAACCTGAGAAGCTGTGCCGAGTCGAGAATGTGGCGTTGCCAAACGGCTTCAAGCGATGATCGAGAGACAAGGTTCTGACGTTCACTCTCCTCCCTGAGGAAGGCCACGAAGGCCTCCAGCCGCTCAATTGTTCCATGTGGAACATCGAGAGCGGCTTTGGCTTCCTCCTCGGTCATGCCGCTTTCCTGCGGGCATGAACCAGGATCGCGGCAAGCGCTGCAGGCGTAACGCCCCTGATGCGGCGAGCCGCACCGAGGGTGGTTGGACGGCTCGCCTGCAGCCGCTCGACCATCTCCGAGGAAAGGCCGGGTAGAGCCTGGTAATCGAGGCCGCTCGGAATCTTCACGGCGTCGTCGCCTTTCAACCGAGCAATCTCGGCATCCTGGCGGCGCAGGTATGGCGCGTAGCAATGGTTCTCGATGCTTTCGTCTAGGAGGCTTGCCGGGAATTGCGCAAGCGCCGGGAGGATACGGAGCAGCGCTTCGCGGTCGAGTTCCGGAAAGCGGAGCCAGTCCGCCAGCGTTCGCTTCACTCCGTCTTCACGGACGCGGACACCGTGATGCTGCAGCTCGGCACCGCTGCGCACTTCAGAAAGCGCCCGATCTATGTGCTCCAGAGTCCCTTCGCGGCGGCGGTAATGCGCGGCACGGTCGAGCCCGACGCAGCCGCGCTCGAGGGCGAGGGGAGTCAGCCGGGCCTCCGCATTATCCGCGCGCAGCCGAAGCCGGTATTCGGCCCGGGCGGTAAGCATCCGATAAGGCTCGGTCACGCCTTGCAGGGTAAGGTCATCCACCATCACGCCGATGTAGCTATCGGATCGGCCGAACAGCACGGGCGGCTGGCCCCCGACCCAGGCGGCGGCATTCACACCCGCAACCAAGCCCTGCGCAGCCGCCTCCTCGTAGCCGGTCGTGCCGTTGATTTGCCCAGCCAGGTACAGACCTTCAACATCACGCACGTTCAAGCCGGGCTCGAGGATGCGCGGATCGACATAGTCATATTCGACTGCGTAACCGGGCTGCAGGATTTCGGCCTGCTCAAGGCCGGTCATCGATCGCACCATGGCAAGCTGCACATCCTCCGGCAGGGACGTGGAGATACCGTTCGGGTAGACCGCCGGATCATCCAGCCCCTCCGGCTCAAGAAAGATCTGATGCCCGTCGCGGTCGCCGAAGCGGTGGACCTTGTCCTCGATCGAAGGGCAGTAACGCGGGCCGACCCCTTCGATCATGCCTGAGAATAAAGGAGACCGGTCCAGACTGTTGCGGATGATGTTGTGCGTCGCGGCGTTGGTTCTAGTGATCGCGCAGAAGAGCTGAGGCGCCGTGCGGCCATTGCTCAGCGGCGACATGGTCCAGCTACCGTCGTCGGATTCCTGACGCTCCAGCGCACCCCAGTTGATCGTCCGCCCATCGAGCCGTGGCGGGGTGCCGGTCTTCAGCCGCGCGAGCGGAAGGGCAAGTTCGCGAAGCTGAGCGGCCATCGCGGTCGCTGCGCGCTCACCGACACGGCCCCCCGCTTGGCTGTTCATCCCAAAGTGCAGTTTGCCCCCGAGGAAGGTGCCGGTGGCGAGGACCACGGCTTTGCTGGTCAGGGAAGCGCCACTGGCCAGCGTCAACCCCTCAACCCGCCGACCGTTCAGGCGTAAAGATGCCGCTTCGCCTTCAACAATGAAGAGACCCGCCTGATCGCCGATCATCCGATGAATAGCTGCTTTGTAGCGCTTACGGTCGGCCTGCACCCTCGGCCCGCGCACGGCGGCACCCTTGCTGGCGTTGAGCATGCGATAGTGAATGCCGGCCTCGTCGGAGGCCCGCCCGATCAGCCCGTCGAAAGCGTCCACCTCACGGATCAGATGCCCCTTCCCCAAGCCGCCCATGGCCGGATTGCAGGACATTGCGCCGATCTGCTCGCGCGTGAAGCTGACCAAGGCTACAGACGCGCCCATCCGCGCCGCGGCCGCCGCCGCTTCCGTACCGGCATGGCCGCCGCCAACAACGATGATGTCAAAGCTCGTAGTCACGCCCGCCCCATAGCGCACCGCCCCTGCGATGTTCCACATGGAACATTACTTTCCGATGCAGAACCGCCCGAACAAATCATCGAGCATGTTCTCCACGCTCGCCCGGCCCGTGACCGAATCGAGCGACTCCCTCGCCTGGCGCAGACACTCGGCGGCGATCAGCATGTCGCCTGAACCTCCAGACTCTTGAAGCCGCTCCAGGGCGAGAGCCACCGAGGCACGGTGCCTTGCGTTCAGCGCCACCTCGCCGTTGCCGGGGAGCAGATCCTTTCCGCGCGCAATGAGCAGCCGGACCAAAGCATCCATCCCCTCGCCCGTCTCCGCCGAAACACGCAGGTCCGCTTCGCGCTCGGCGGGTTGCAGATCCAATTTCGAGTGGACGAGGATCGTTCGGCTTCGGTCCGGCGCCTCCTCTGGATTTCCCAGCCAAAGAATGAGGTCGGCCGCCGCGATACTGGAGCGGGCGCGATCGACGCCGATCGCCTCCACCGCTTCCTCACTGTCACGGAGCCCGGCAGTATCGACGAGCAGGAATGGGGTGCCGCCAATCGACGTCGGCGCCTCGACGAGATCGCGGGTGGTGCCGGCAAGAGCCGAGGTGATCGCTGCCTGGCGGCCCGCCAACCAGTTGAGAAGGCTGGATTTACCGGCATTCGGCGGTCCCGCGATAACAACCCGCAGCCCGTCCCGCAGCCGCTCGGCCGGCGGGCGGGACAAAGCCACCTCCATCTCGCCGGCCAATTGGGACACCGCAGCGCTCCAGCCGGGCGGCATCGCCTCGCCCACTTCGCCCTCGTCCGAGAAGTCGAGTACGGCTTCCAACGCCGCAGCTTGCGCAAGCAACCGGCTCTGCCACCCTTCCACCATCCGGCTGAGCGCGCCGCCGGCAAGCGCCTGCGCTGCTCGGCGTTGGGTCTCGGTCTCGGCCTGCAGCAGATCGGCAAGCCCCTCCGCCTCGGCAAGATCGATCCGGCCGTTCTCGAAAGCGCGGCGCGTGAACTCCCCTGGCTCCGCGGGTCTGAGCCCGTCCATCTCGCCGAGCGCGTTCAGCACGGCCGCCACCACTGCACGCCCGCCGTGGAGGTGCAGCTCGGCTATGTCTTCCCCGGTGGCGCTTGCAGTCCCGGGGAAGCGCAGCACCAGGGCATCGTCGAGCCGCTCACCGCCCCACGTCAGCCGCGCCAGGCTTGCCCGTCTCGGCTCAGGCAGCCGCTGCGCAAGCGCCTCCAGCGCGCGATCGGCGCGCGGACCGCTGATCCGGACGACGGCGAGCGCCGCCGGCGGGCTGCCCGACGACAAGGCGAAGATCGTGTCAGCCGTCACGCCGAGTGCTCATTCCCTCCAGCATGGACCGCCACATCGTCATTCCGGCGTCGCTCATCGGGCCCCAGCTCTTCATCAGCTCACCCATGCTTTCGGCGGTGACACCTTCCGACACCGCGCGAGTCATTTTGTCGACATAGGCCTGGTGCACCGGAGTCAGGTCCGGGAGGCCCAGGAAGCGGCGGGCCTCCTCCGGGGTGCAATCCACATCCACGCTGATCTTCATCGCTTTTCCTCCTGCCGCCGCTTGCCGCCGCGTTCGGGTCTATGTGAAAGCAAGTGCGGCTCGAGACAAGGAGGGCGCTGCCGGCGGTGGCTCGCAACCGCCAAGAGCCTGTCCGGGGTGCACACCGGGCATGTTCTCGGGTACTGCCTCGCTATAAGATAGGAGGCCATATTTCGCATGACCGACGCTTACGCCTTTACCCTCACGCGCACCGGCGGTCCTGAAGTACTCGAGGCGGCACGCATAGCCGTTCCCTCCCCCGGGGAGAACGAAGTTCTGGTGCGGCATGAGGCGGTGGGGCTGAACTTCATCGAGACCTACCACCGCTCCGGCCTTTATCCGGTGCCGCTGCCCTCGGGGCTCGGCACCGAGGCGGCCGGTGTGGTCGAGGCCGTCGGCGAAGGCGTCACCGGCTTCCGAGAGGGCAACCGGGTCGGCTATTTCACCGGCCCGCTAGGCTCTTATGCCACCCACCGCGTGATCCACCAGGATCGGCTGGTGAAGCTTCCCGAGGGAATCTCGGCGGAGCAGGCGGCGGCGGCGATGCTCAAGGGCTGTACCGCGGAATATCTGGTCGAGCGCTGCGCGACGATCAAGGCGGGCGACGCGGTGCTGGTCCATGCCGCGGCGGGCGGAGTCGGCTCCATCCTGGTGCCTTGGCTCAAGCATCTCGGCGCAATCGTGATCGCCCATAGCGGCGACAGCCGAAAGGCGGCGCTCGCCAAGGAGGCCGGGGCCGACCACAGCCTGTGCTACCCGCTGGAAGAGCTCGCCGCGGAAGTGCGGACGCTGACCGGCGGCAAGGGCGTGCCGGTGGTGCTGGATGGCGTCGGCGGGGCGAGCTGGGCAGCCTCGCTCGGCTCGGTGGCGCGGCGCGGGTTGATCGTCACCTACGGCAATGCCTCGGGGCCGGTGCCGCCCTTCACCGCGCTCGATCTGCTCAGCGCCGGTTCGGTGTTCGTCACCCGGCCGACGCTTGCCGATTATGCCGTCACCGCGGAGGAGATGCGGGCCTCCGCCGCACGGCTGTTCGAGCTGGTCGAGCGCGGCATCGTGCCGGTCACGATCGGCGCCCGCTTTCCGCTGCTCCAGGCGGCGGAGGCGCACCGGGCGATCGAGTCCCGCGCAACCACGGGATCGACCGTCCTGATCCCCTGATCAGCCGAACAGCGTGCCGAGCCCGACATTGGGATCGACAAAGCCTTCGTAGATCATCTTGCCGGCGACATAGAGGATCACCGCAAGGCCGACCCAGGCGATCCAGCGGTAGCGCTCGATATATTTGGCGAGGATGTTGGCGGCGATGCCCATCAGCGCCACCGCGAGCAGCAGGCCGATGATCAGGATGCCGGGATGCTCGCGCGCCGCGCCGGCGACGGCAAGCACGTTGTCGAGGCTCATCGAGACGTCGGCGACGGCAACCGCCCAGGCAGCGGCGGCGAAGCTCTTTGCGGGCTTGAGACCGCTATCCTCGTCGCCGTCCACTTCGGGCGACCCGCCCGACTGACCCGAATGCTGGAGTTCGCGGTACATTCTCCAGCTTACCCAGAGCAGCAGCAGGCCGCCGGCGAAGGTCAGGCCGACGATCTGCATCAATTGGGTGACGACGAGCGCAAAGGCGATCCGCAGGACCAAAGCGGCAATGATGCCGATCAGGATGACCTTGCGGCGCTGGTCCGCCGGCAGACCAGCGGCGAGCGCACCGACGACGATGGCGTTGTCGCCGGCCAGCATGATGTCGATCATCAGCACCTGGCCGAAAACCACCCACGCCGCGGCCGTGTTCAGCTTCGAAAAGTCGGTGACGATGGCGTCCCAGATGCCGCCGATCCCCACCGGGGCCGCGGCATGGGCGGTGACGAGAAGATCCAGCATATGCCCCGCTCCTTCCGCTTTACTGGTTCATCGACGCGAAGAAGTCCTCGTTGGACTTCGCGTCCTTCATCTTGTCGAGCAGGAACTGCATCGCGTCGATCGTGCCCATCTGCATCAGGATCCGGCGGAGCACCCACATCTTGGACAAAGTCGCGGGATCGACGAGCAGCTCTTCCTTGCGGGTGCCGGACTTGCCGACGTCCAGCGACGGGAAGATACGCTTGTCGGAGACCTTGCGATCGAGCACGATTTCCGAGTTTCCGGTGCCCTTGAACTCTTCGAAGATGACCTCGTCCATCTTGGAGCCGGTGTCGATCAGCGCCGTGGCGATGATGGAGAGCGAGCCGCCCTCCTCGATGTTGCGGGCCGCGCCGAAGAAGCGCTTCGGCCGCTGCAGGGCGTTGGCGTCGACGCCGCCGGTGAGAACCTTGCCGGAGCTCGGCACCACCGTGTTGTAGGCGCGGCCGAGGCGGGTGATGGAGTCGAGGAGGATGACGACATCCTTCTTGTGCTCGACCAGGCGCTTGGCCTTTTCGATCACCATTTCGGCGACCTGGACGTGGCGCGAGGCCGGCTCGTCAAAGGTCGAGGAGACAACTTCGCCGCGCACCGAGCGCTGCATGTCGGTCACTTCCTCGGGCCGCTCGTCGATCAGCAGCACGATCAGGAACACTTCGGGATGGTTGTCGGTGATCGCCTTGGCGATGTTCTGCAGGAGCACGGTCTTGCCGGTGCGCGGCGGCGCGACGATCAGCGCGCGCTGGCCCTTGCCCTGCGGCGAGACGATGTCGATCACCCGCGCGGATTTGTCCTTCACGGTGGGATCGAGCGTGTCGAGCGTCAGCTTCTCGTTAGGGTAAAGCGGCGTCAGATTGTCGAAATTGACGCGGTGGCGGACGGCGTCGGGATTGTCGAAGTTGATCTGGGTGATCCGCACCAGGCTGAAATAACGCTCGCCTTCCTTGGGACCGCGGATCTCGCCTTCCACCGTGTCGCCGGTGCGAAGCCCGAACTTGCGGACTTGATTGGGCGCCACATAGATGTCGTCCGGTCCGGCAAGGTAGTTTGCCTCGGGAGAGCGCAGGAAGCCGAAGCCGTCGGGCAGCACCTCGATCGTTCCCATGCCCATGATCTCCTGGCCGTTCTCGGCCTGGACCTTGAGGATTGAGAACATCAGCTCCTGCTTGCGCAGGGTGGATGCACCCTCGATCCCGATCTCTTCGGCCATTGCGACCAGATCGGCGGGGGATTTGAGCTTGAGGTCCTTGAGGTGCATGCGGGGGAAACTCGAAAAGAAAGGATTGGGAGCCGTTTGGTTCGCGCGATGTGTGGAAATTTCGGCTGAAGCCCGCACGGACGGCGGGCTGAACGACAGTTGCGCGTTACGTCCCACCCCAGGCCAAGTCAAGCGAGGGCGCGCGGAGAAAAGCAGGCCGCACCGTGTGCAGCCGTCCGGATTGTTGGAACGTGCGGCCCGCTTCCCGCCGAGCGGACCTACCGCCTAGGCGGGCGACGTGCCGCGACGTTTCCTGGCCGACACAAGGATGCTCATGACCGCCATCCCCAGCAGGACCAAACCGGCCGCTTGAAGAAGCTCCGCGCCGGAGCCGCCGGCGTGACTTTGGCCGATCCGCTGGGACACCATTCCCGCCACCAGCAAGGAAATGGCAAGGCTGCGCCAGAGCGGTTCAGGCTTGTCGGGGGACGGTTTCTTGATCACGACTGAGTAGATCACGGTCAGCAACATCGCCGCGTCGACGAGAAGCATTACGATAACGATCGGCTTCATCCCGGCTGTCCCCAAAACACTGCAATGCGGCAGACTGTCACGGAAGCGTGGCGGCGGCAATGGACGTTGGACACCGCGATGGACTCGAGGAAGCGAGGCGCACCGGAACGAAGCGAACCGCGATCGCTTTTCACTGCATGGAGCAGGTTCACGGCTATATCGACTTGCTTGCCCACGCCCTGGAGATTGCCGGAGTCGTGATCATCGTGGCGGGTGTGATCCTCGCCAGCTTCTGGTTCGTCCGCCAGGGGCGGCAGTCGAACTGGCGGGACGCGTATGAGCGCTATCGGGCGAATCTCGGCCGCGGCATTCTGCTCGGCCTTGAGCTGCTCGTCGGCGCGGACATCATCGGCACGATCACCGCGCCCCTCACCTTCAACAGCGTCGGCTTGTTGGGGATCGTGGTGCTGATCCGAACCTTTTTAAGCTTTTCCCTTGAAACCGAAATCGAAGGCTGCTGGCCCTGGCAGCGCCGCCAGGTGCGATCGGAAGCGGGCGCCGGCGAGCCGCCGGAACGGTAGCGCAGGCACAAAGCTCAAAACGGCTTCACGATCACCAGGATGACGATCACCACCGTGGCGAGGCCCGGAATCTCGTTCATGATTCGAAGCGCCTTGCCGCTCACCCGGCGCTCGCCCCGGGCGAGCTTGCGGCCGTAGCCGACCAGCCAGCCGTGGTAAGCGGACAGGCCGAGCACGAGTGCGAACTTGGCGTGGAACCAGCCTTGCGACCAGGCGCCGCTGGTCCAGGCCAGGGTCAGCCCGAATATCCAGACCAGAACCATCGCCGGCGTGATGATGATGTTGCGAAGCTTGCGTTCGCGGTCGATCCAGCGCCCCTCCTCGGCCGAGCCGGGCGCGGACTCCTGATGGTAGATGTAATAACGCGGCAGCATGAACATGCCCGCGATCCAGAACACCACGAAGATGACGTGGCCGGCCTTGATCCAGGCGTAGGTCAAGGCGAGCGCCGTTTCGACATGGCTCACCGACGCACCAGGGCGATGAGCTGCTCGACATGTGCGATCGGCGTATCCGGCAAGATGCCATGCCCCAGGTTGAAGACGTGCGGACGATCCGCGAAGCTCAATAGAATGCGCCGGGCCGCGCTTTCAAGCGCTTCCCCGCCGGCGATCAGTGCAAGCGGATCGAGATTGCCCTGCACCGGCATCCCGGCGGGGAGATTGGCCGCGGCCCAATCGGGATCCACCGTTTCATCGATGCCGACCGCATCGACCCCGGTTTCGCGTGCGTAAGCGGGAAGCTTTCCGCCCGCGCCCTTGGGAAAGCCGATGATCGGGGTGTCGGGATGTAGCGCCTTGAGGCCGGCAACGATCGCCGAATTGGGTGCGATCACCCAGCGTTCGAACTGCGCCGGGGAAAGGCTGCCCGCCCAGCTATCGAACAATTGCACGGCTTCTACCCCGGCCTGGATCTGACGGGAGAGATATTCCACCGTCATCCCGGCGACCGCGTCGATGATCTCGGCAAAAGCTCTCGGGTCGCGATAGGCCATGCGCCGCGTATCGCCCTGATCCTTGCTGCCCCGGCCGGCGACCATGTATGTCGCAACCGTCCAGGGGCTGCCCGCAAAGCCCAAGAAGGTGGTCTCCGGGGGCAATGCCGCCTTTACCTTCTCCACAGCGCCGTAGACCGGCTCCAGGCGCTCTGGCACCCGGGTCAGCGAGGCGAGCGCGGTGTCGACTAACGGCGGCGACAGGCGCGGACCCTCGCCGGCTTCGAAGGCAAGATCCTGTCCCAAGGCCCAGGGCACGATCAGGATATCGGAGAACAGGATCGCACCGTCAAAACCGAAGCGGCGGATCGGCTGAAGCGTGATCTCCGCAGCGGACGGCGGGTCCGTGGCCATTGCCAGGAAGCCGCCCTTCTCTGCACGAAGCGCGCGATACTCCGGCAGATACCGCCCAGCCTGACGCATCAGCCAAAGCGGTGTTTTCTCAGCCTTTTCGCCCTTGAGCGTGCTGAGCAGAAGCTTGTCCGGGGCGGGCATGGAAAGGGGTCTGGCTCCGCTCTCTACTCTATAAGAGTCTTATATAAGAGAGTCTGTTGTAGGTAGTAGGAAGGGCGAAGCCGGGGTTTATTCGCTCCACCCGCTTTTGCAAACAGCGTTGACTCCCCGCGCGCCGCAGAAGCCCTAGGATTCGCGGGAACCATCCACGCTATCCACAGGAAAGGCCGTGGGACTTTCCCATCTTCGCGAATCTGTGGATTGGTTCGGCAAAGCGGGGACGATAGCTTTGCTTGCAACCGTCCCGAGGCTTCCGCTAGCGAAACCAACATGCTTATCCACAGCGGGATTTCGCTATGAACGCGGTCCACCTTCATCTCCTGTCGGATTCCACCGGGGAGACGCTGGAGCTGATCGCCAAAGCGTGCCTCGCCCAGTTTGAGGGCGTCGAAGTGCGCCGCCACCTTTGGCCGATGGTGCGCTCCGAAGGTCATCTCGACCGGGTGTTGGACGACATCGAGCGGCGGCCCGGACTGGTCCTGTACACGCTGGTCAACTCCAATATCCGCCGCGAACTGGAGCAGAAGTCGCGCCGCCGCGGCATTCATGCGGTGTCGGCCCTCGATCCGGTGACGGATGCCTTGTCCGCGGTGCTCGGGCAGCAGGCCAAGGCGCGCCCCGGCCGGCAGCACGCGCTTGATGCGGCGTATTTCGCCCGGGTCGACGCCATTCAGTTCAGCATCGCCCATGACGACGGGGTGAATTGGGAGAATTGGGAGGAAGCCGACATCGTCCTCGCCGGCGTGTCGCGCACCTCCAAGACTCCGACGTCCATCTACCTCGCCAACCGCGGCTACAAGGTGGCGAACATCCCGCTGGTGCCGGAATCGCCGCCGCCCTCTGCGCTGTTTGGTTTGAAGCACCCGCTGGTCGTGGGCCTCACCACCAATCCCGAGCGGCTGATCCAGATTCGCCGCAACCGTTTGCTGTCGCTCAACCAGGCGCCGGAGACCGACTATGTCGACAATGAAGCGGTGAATGCGGAACTGGCCTTCGCCCGGCGAATTTTCGCGGACAACGATTGGCCGGTGATCGATGTCACTCGAAGGTCGATCGAGGAAACGGCTTATGCGATCGTGAAGCTGTGCACCGAGCGTGGCGACGCCGCTGCCGATGCCGCGGACAAGGCAGCCGAGGAGGCATCATGAGACTGCTTCTCGCCTCCAAAAGCGCGGCGCGCCGTTCCATGCTGGAAGCGGCCGGCGTTCCCTTCGAAACGGTGGAAGCCGAACTGGACGAAGGCGCCGCCAAAGCCGGGCTGTGGAGCGCCGGGTTCGACCCGCGCGGCGTGGCCGAGGAACTGGCCCAATTGAAAGCGCTCTCCGTAGTCTCCGGCGAAGGCGATCTCGTCCTGGGTTCGGACCAGACACTGGAGCGGGACGACGGCACTTTGCTCGGTAAGCCGGCATCGCCCGCGGAGGCTCGCGGCCAGCTCGAATCGCTCGCCGGCGGCACCCACCGGCTGCATTCGGCCGCCGTAATCGTCGAGCGGGGCGAGGCGGTCTGGTGGGGCGGCGAGACGGTGGAGCTCACCATGCGCCCGCTCGGCCCCGCGTTTCTCGACTCCTATCTTCAGCAGGAGTGGGAGCAGATACGCTGGAGCGTCGGCGGCTACCGGATCGAGGGTCCCGGCGCGCAGCTCTTCGACAAGATCAAAGGCTCGCATTTCGCGGTCCTCGGCATGCCGCTCCTCCCCTTGCTTGCTTATCTGCGCGAACGCGGGCTGCTGCTGAGCTGATGCGCGTCACTTATGCCGAAGTGATCGGCGATCCGATCGCCCACTCCAAATCGCCGCTGATCCACGCCTTCTGGCTGGAGAAGCTCGGCATCGTCGGCGAATATCGGCGTACTTTGGTCTCACGCGGCGAACTCCCCGCTTTCCTCGCCGCTCGCCGCGCCGACCCGGACTGGCGCGGGTGCAATCTTACCATGCCGCACAAGCAGGACGTGCTTGCGCTGCTTGGCGCCATCGACCCCGCGTCGGAGCGGATCGGTGCGGTCAACACGGTCGTTGCTGAGGGCGTCGAGCCGGAGACCGGCTTCAACACGGACGCAGCGGGCTTTCTCGAGCCGCTCTGCCCGCTGCTTGCACAACGCCACCTGTTCAAGATTGCGCGGGTGCTCGGCGCGGGCGGTGCTGCGCGAGCTGTCGTGGATGCGCTTCGCGGAGCGGGCTTCGCCCTGGTCGTTGCCGCCCGTCGGGTTGAAGAGGCACAGCGGCTGGTCGACGGACATGATCCCGACTTCAACCATGCCGTGGCGCTGGAGCATTTTGCCGAACCGACCGATTTCCAGTTCGACGATCGCAGCGGGATCCTCGACCTGATGGTCAGCACCACGCCGCTGGGCATGACCGGAAAGCCCCCGCTCGCGATCGACTTCACCCATATTCCGCCGGGCGCGGTGATCTACGACATTGTTTACGATCCGCTGGAAACGCGGCTGCTGGCGGAGGCGCGGGCGCGCGGTCACCAGGTGATCGATGGGCTTTCCATGCTGATCGGCCAGGCGGCGGTCGCCTTCGAGCATTTCTTCGGCGCATCTGCCCCGCGCCGATTTGACGCCGAACTCCGGGAGCGGCTGACGCGATGATCGTCCTTGGCCTCACCGGGTCGATCGGCATGGGCAAGTCCACCGTCGCGGCGATGTTCGCCGAGGAAGGCGTGCCGGTGTTCGACGCGGACGCCGCGGTGCACCGCCTCCAGGGCCCCGAAGGCGCGCTGGTTGCCGAGATCGAAAGCCGCTTTCCGGGCACCACCGGACCCGAAGGCGTGAATCGCGGCGCGCTCGGCGAACGGGTGTTGGGTGAGCCGGAGGCGCTGCGCCGACTGGAAACCCTCATCCACCCCGCAGTGGCGCGGGAACGCGAGTCCTTCCTCGCCGCCAATGCGTCGGCACCCGTGGTCGTGCTCGACATCCCGCTCCTGTTCGAAGCCGGCGGCTGGAGCGCGGTGGACAAGATCGCCGTGGTCTCCGCGCCCGGGGAGGTGCAGCGCAAACGCGTTCTCGCCCGGCCCGGCATGACCCCCGAAAAGCTCGAGCGCGTCCTCGCCCGCCAGCTCCCTGACGCGGAAAAGCGCGCACGGGCCGATTTCGTCATCCCCACCGGCGGTGCGCTCGAGGAAACGCGGCAAGCGGTTCGCCGAATCCTCGCTTGTCTCTCGGGCGCCGCCGATTCATAGTCCGCTCATGCGGGAAATCGTCTTCGACACCGAAACCACGGGCTTGAGCCCGCTCACCGGCGACCGCATGGTCGAGATCGGCTGCGTCGAGCTGGTCAACAAGGTCGAGACCGGTCGCACCTTTCACGCTTATTTCAACCCGCGCCGCTCGATGCCGGCCGGCGCGGAGGCGGTGCACGGGCTTTCCGACGCCTTTCTCTCCGACAAGCCGCTGTTCGACCACCTGGCGGAGGATCTGCTCGAATTCCTCGGCGATTGCCCGCTCGTCGCCCACAATGCGAGCTTCGACTTCGGCTTCCTGAACCACGAACTCGCGCATTGCGGCCGACCCCTGGTGTGCATGACCCGCATGATCGACACGCTGGCCATCGCCCGCACGCGCCACCCGGGCGCCAAGCACAGCCTGGACGCGCTCTGCACCCGCTACGGGGTCGACCGCAGCGTGCGGATCAAGCACGGCGCGCTGATCGACGCCCAGCTTTTGGCGCAATGCTATGTCGAGCTGACCGGTGGCCGTCAGATCGGCTTCAGCCTCGCCGACTCGATCATCGTCGAGGAGAAGGCGGAGGCGAATGGCGGCTTCGGCACGCCTATCACCATCCAATTCCGCACACCCCGACCGCATGCCCCGACCGAGGAAGAGCTGGCCGCCCATGCCGCCTTCCTGAACGGGATCGCCGATCCGATTTGGCATAGGCTGGACGCGCGCGGTTGACGGCGCGCCGCTGCGGCGCCTAATCCGCGCAACCTTTGCGGGAGCAGTGCATGGACATTCGCGTATCCGGTCACCAGGTCGATACCGGCGAGGCTCTGCGTAGCCACGTTTCCGATCGGCTTGCCTCCAACGTCGATAAATACCACTCGCGGGCGACGTCGGCGCACGTCATCTTCGGCAAGGGGCCGCACGATCACGGCTTCACCTGCGAGATCCTTCTCTACGTTCCGGGCGAGGTGATGAAGGCGACCGACAAGGCCGCCGATGCCCACGCCGCCTTCGATGCCGCCGCCGAAAAGGTGGAAAAGCAGCTCCGCCGCCACAGCCGCCGCCTCAAGGACCACCATGCCGGCGAAGTGCCGGACGCGCTGGACGAGGCAATGCGGCGAGACGAGCCCGCGTCCGGCTGACGCACCGTTCCGGGGCTTGGGACGCCCCTTTGCTGATCGAGTTTAGTGACGGGGGCAGGGGCGCTCCCCAACGGTGGTGTGCATGAACGATCTATCCGCGCTTCTGACGATCGAATCGATCGACGCGAACCTGGCGGCCCCCAACAAGAAGGGGTTGTTCCAGCTGCTCGCGGCGGCGGCGAGCCGGCACACCGGCATTCCCGCCAAGACCATCGTTGCGGCGCTGAGTGAACGGGAAAAGCTCGGCTCCACCGGCTTCGGCACCGGAGTCGCAATCCCGCACGGCAAGATCGACGGGCTCGACCGCGTTTACGGCTATTTCGCGCGGCTCGCGCAGCCGATCGAATTCCAGTCGGTCGACAATCTGCCGGTGGACATCGTTTTCCTGATCCTTTCTCCACCCGATTCTGGAGCAGACCACCTCAAGGCCCTGGCTAGCGTCAGCCGTGCCCTTCGCGACCGCAACAATATCGCCAAGCTGCGCGGCGCCCGCTCGCGAGACGCGATCTTCGCGCTCCTCACCGGCGTCGAAAGCCTCCATGCCGCCTGACCCGGCCACCGGCGGCGCCGGCGCGCATTGCCGCGCCCTGGAATCGCTCTACCGCCACGCCGCGATCAATGCCTTCTTCCCGTCGGAGATCGAGATTCCCGAAGAAGGAATCGCGCGCATCCACTTCGATGTCCGGCCGGAGCTGTTCCACGCCGCCGGCGCCGCCCACGGCACGCTCTACTTCAAGATGCTCGACGACGTTGCCTTCTACGCCTGCAACAGCCTGGTGACCGACCGTTTCCTGCTCACCACCGCCTTCAACCTGCTCTTCACCAAGCCGCTCAAGGAGGGGCCGGTGATCGCCGAAGGCCGCTGGGCGAGCGGGCGGCGGCGGGTGCTGGTCGGCGAGGCGCGGCTGATCCTGCCCTCGGGCGAGGAAGCGGCGCGCGGCACCGGCACCTTCATGCGCTCCCACATCCCGCTCTCCGGCCTGCCCGGCTACAAAGCAGCCGCGTGACTCCGCGGCTCGCCACTTCGGTGCTCGCCGGCGCGCTGATCCGCAAGGCGGAGGGCGACGGCGGCTTCGCCGCGGTGCTTGCCAAGGGCGATCCGACGTCCGGCGCCATCCTTCTCCTGCTAACGGAGCGGGGCGGCGAACCGCAGTTGCTGGAGCGGTTGCTACAACCGAACGGCAATTACTCCTGGGCCGCGCCGATCGATTCACCCGCGGAAGTTCCCGATTTCGTCGCACGCAGGCGGCGCTTCGACCCCGATTTGTGGGTATTGGAGCTGGATATCCCGTCAATAGAACGATTCACCGCTGGAATGACCGCGTTCGATTGACGTGCTGCAGCGCACAATCTAGCCGCCGCCTCGTTCTTTCGTGAAGAAGCGAAACGGCTCCAACCCGGGGTTTTGGGGGGTGGGCCGTTTGCGCGGGACGGAAGGCAAGTCCCGGGATGCGCATTTCGTTCGCACATGCATCCGGTTTTTTGGACCTGCCGGCCGCACTAAACTGAGATTCAATGTCCTTTCTGACTCGTGCCGCCGGCGTTGCCGCGGTGATGTTTGCCGCCATCCTCGGCACCCCCTCCCTCGCCTGGGAGTTCGACACCCCAACCGTCCTGACGCCCGACCTCGGAATCGCAGCGCCCCACCAGGGCAGCGGCAGCCTGCCGAGTTCGATGTCCACGGCGCCTGCCGAAGCAGCTCCCGCCCCGCAGACGCAAAGCGTCACGCCAGCCGAGAATCCGGACGCGCCGGTCCGCCGCAGCCTTTCCGAGCTGGTCGGCCTCCATTCGTCCTCCAGGACCGCCAATGCCGAGCATGAATGCCTCGCCAACGCCGTCTACTTCGAATCAAAAGGCGAGCCGCTCGCCGGCCAGCTCTCGGTCGCCGAAGTGGTTCTGAACCGCGCCCAGTCCGGCCGTTTCGCTTCAAGCGTCTGCGGCGTGGTCAAGCAGCGCGGCCAATTCTCCTTCGTCCGCGGCGGCCGCCTTCCGTCGGTGCCGCGCGCGTCCGCCGCCTGGAAGAAAGCCGTCGCGATCGCCGAGATCGCCCGTCAGGACCTCGCCGACAGCCCGGCCTCCCGCGCGCTCTTCTTCCACGCCACGCGGGTCCGACCCTCCTGGCGCGGCCTCACCCGCATCGCCACCGTCGGCAATCACATCTTCTATCGCTGAGGCCCGGCCGCACTGGCCTTCGTTCCCGTTTCATTCTATTCACTCGGGAATGGCCTCGACTCAGCCGCTTTGCTTCAACGACGCCCCGCTCGCCGCGCAGGATGTGGCGCGCGGGGTGACCCGCTTGTTCTTCAACCAGGACATTTTCGCGCTCTGCGAAGTGCCGCTCCCCAACGGTCGCCGCGCCGACATGATGGGCGTGGATTCATCCGGCCTCATCACCATCGTCGAGATCAAGGTGTCGCGCGCCGATCTGCTCGGTGATGGCAAGTGGCTCGATTATCTCGATTATTGCGACCGTTTCTTCTGGGCGGTGCCGGCGGGATTCGATCTTTCCCCGTTCGAGCAGGAGTGCTTTCACCCAGCCATTTGCGGCCTGATCGTCGCCGACCGCTATGAAGGCGCCGTGCTGCGCGAACCGGCGCTTCGCCGCCTTGCTCCCGCCCGGCGCAAGGCCGAGACGCTTCGTTTCGCCCGGCGCGCGGCCAAGCGGCTGGTCGGCGATCTCGATCCGGGGTTGGCCGGCTTCGCCTAAAGCTTGGGGCCGGCGACCTTCTTGGCGGCAGCGGGCGGCGCCTGCAGCAATTTCAGGATCTGCGCCGAGCGGGCGCCATCGCGCACCGCATAGTCGATCGCGGAGAGGCCGGCGGCGCTGTCGGTCTTCTTCGGGTCGGCGCGCTTGGACAGCAGCAGCCTTGCCATCGCCAGGTCACGGCGTTGCACCGCCAGGATCAGCGGCGTCTCGCCCCGGCCATTGGCCAGATCGACGCTGGCGCGATAGCGAAGCAGCAGCTCCGCGCCCTCGAGCCAGCCGATCTGGGCGGCGATGCTCAGCGGCGTCGCGCCCTGGCTGTTCTGGATATCGAGCCGCGCGCCCTTGCCCATGATGAAGTTCAGCCAGGCGAAATCGCGGGCGCGGGTGACGATATGGAGGGCACCCTCGCCGCTGCCGCGATCCTTGCTGTTGATCACCGTCGTGCCCGGCTCGGAAACGAGTTCCGTAACCTTGGCGCCGTCGCGCTCGCGCACCGCCTTCAGGAACGAATAGCCGTCGGAATAGGATTGCGCGGCCACGGGAACGGCCACCACCAGCAATGCGGCCGCGATGACCCGCTTGAAACCAATGCCCACGATCTTTCCCCGCTTCCTCGACGCTTGATTGCGCGGCTATAGCAAAGCATGGCTGCTCGCGTCATGAACGAAACCGTGAAATCCCGTTTTTTCCTTGTCCTGTCGATGTTTCTCGCGCTCGGCGTTGCGGCTTGCGGCGCCGGGGGTGGCCAGGAGCCGCCGCTGTCCGGCGCAAAGATCGGCGGCCCCTTCACGCTCGTCAATCAGGACGGCCGCACCGTCACCGACCGCGATTTCCAGGGCAAGTACCGGATCGTTTATTTCGGTTTCGCCAATTGCCCCGATATCTGCCCAACCGACCTTGCCCGCATCGGCCAGGCGCTTCGCACCTTCGAGAAATCGGATCCCGCGCGCGGCGCCAGGGTGCAGCCGATCTTCATCAGCGTCGATCCGGAACGCGATACGCCGGCGCGGCTCAAGGAATATGTCGCCGCCTTCCACCCGCGCCTCGCCGGCCTGACCGGAACGCCGCAGCAGATCGCCGACGCGGCCAAAGCCTATGCGGTTTATTACGGCAAGGTGCCGGCCGATAACGGCGAATATACGATGGATCACATGCGCGTGATCTTTCTGATGGATCCGGACGGCAAGCCGCTCGTCATGCTGCCCCACGAAAAGGACGCCGCCGCCATCGCCGCGGAACTCGAGCGGTGGGTGAAGTGACCGCCGAGACGCCCTTCTGGGAAAAGCCCCTCGACAAGCTGACCCGGGGCGAATGGGAATCCTTGTGCGACGGCTGCGGCAAATGCTGCCTGCACAAGGTGGAGGATGAAGATACCGGCGACGTCTACCCGACCAACGTCGCCTGCAAGCTGCTCGACCGCCACAGCGGCTTCTGCTCCAACTATCGGGGCCGTCACGCTTACGTCCCCGATTGCGTCCGGCTGACCGCGGGCAAGGTCGGCCAGCTCCCCTGGCTGCCCTCGACCTGCGCCTATCGCCTGCGCGCCGAGGGCAAGCCGCTCCCCGGCTGGCATTATCTGATCAGCGGCGATCGCGAGTCCGTGCACGAAGCGGGCATCTCCGTACGCGGCTGGACGGTTGGTGAAGTCGACGCGGGCGACCTCGAATACCATATCACCGACCGTGAGCTCTGATCTGTTCTTCGAGGGCGGCGTCACGGGCGCCGCCTTGCAGCTCACCATTTCGCCCCGCGCCCGTGTGCTCCGCCTCAAGGTCGATCCGCGCACCGGCTCTGTAACGCTCACCGTCCCGCGCCGGGTGTCCCGCCGGAAGGCGCTGGAATGGGCTGTGGGGCATCGCGACTGGATCGAGACGCAGCTCGCCAGGATCGCGCCGCCCGAGCGGCTTGGGGCCGGCTCAATCATCCCGCTCTACGACCAGCCGCACCCAATCGACTGGAGCCCCGAACGCTCGCGCATTGTCCGCGTCGAGGAGGGGCGGATCGTCGCCGGCGGGCCCGCCGAAGGGCTGGAAGGCCGGATCGTGCGCTGGCTCAAGCGACACGCCCTCGATGTTTTGACCCGCGAGACCGCCGAATATGCTGCGGGCGCAGGCGTAAGCGTCACCCGGGTTGCCGTCGGCGATCCCCTGTCTCGCTGGGGAAGCTGCTCCTCCTCGGGCGCGATCCGCTACAGTTGGCGGCTGATCCTCGTGCCCGATCACGTCCGCCGGGCCACCGTTGCCCACGAAGTCGCTCACCGCATTCACATGAACCACAGCGCCGAGTTCCACGCCCTCGTGAAGCAGCTTTTCGGAGGCGACCCCGCGCCGGCCCGAAACTGGCTGCGCAGCCACGGGGCGGCCCTTCACCGAATCGCGCGCGGCTGAGCGGTTTTTAGATTTCCTGGCGTTCGCCGCGTGGACGGTCGGCGGCCGGTTCGCGCCGCCTGGGCGGCTCGCGCGTCGGCTCGCGGCGCGGCTCCCGGTCGGCGTTGATCGCGCGGTCGAGCCATTCCCGGTCGAGCTCGTCCTCGGCCGGCGGCGCCCGGTCCTCGTCGCCGCTCTCCCGCCGCTGCGCCGGCCGGCTCCGGCCGCCCTCGTCGCTCACCGGGTTGCCGTCGGCATCGACCATCGGCACTTCCGGGGCCGGGGCTGCGCCGGGCTCGCGGAACCAGACTTCCTCGTCGGGCTCGGCCCATTCGGGCAGCGCGACCTTGGTCTGGAACTGCTCAACCGGCCGGTTCGCCACCGCCTTGCTCATGAAGCGCTGGAAGGCCAGAGCCGGCGCCCGCCCGCCCTGCAGACCGGGAATGGCGCGATTGTCGTCGCGGCCCATCCATATGCCGGTGGTCAGCCCGCTCGAGAAACCAAGGAACCAGCCATCCTTGTTGGAGGTGGTGGTGCCGGTCTTGCCAGCGACCGGCCGGCCGATCTGGGCCGCGCGGCCGGTGCCGGTCATCACCGAGGCCTGCATCAGGTCGGTCATCTGCGCGGCGACATGCGGCGCCACCAGGGTGCGCTGCTCGTCCGCTTCGTGCTGGTAGAGAAGCTCGCCCTCGCCGGTGGTGACCCGCCGGATGCCGTAGGGCACCACCGCCTTGCCGCCGCTCCCCACCGAAGCATAAGCCCGCGTCATGTCGAGCAAGCGCACTTCGGCGCTTCCCAGCGTGATCGAGGGGTGGGTCGGCAGCTTTGACGTGATTCCGAAGCGCTGCGCGATGTCTGCGACGGTGCGGAAACCCACTTCCTGGCCGAGTTGCGCCGACACCGTGTTGATCGACTGCGCGAACGCCTGGCGCACCGTGATCGCACCGACGAAGTTGCGGTTGTTGTTGCGCGGGCTCCAGCCATTGATGGTGACCGGCTTGTCCTCGACGGTGGTCTCGGGCGTGTAGCCGAACTCGATCGCCGCCAGATAGACGAACAGCTTGAAGGCGGAGCCCGGCTGGCGCGTCGCCTGGGTCGCCCGGTTGTAGATCGATTCGACGTAGCTGCGCCCGCCGATCATCGCCCGCACCGATCCGTCGCGGTCGAGCGCGACCAGCGCGCCCTGAACGCCCTTCGGCGTGCTGGCGTTGATCACCTGATCTGCGAGGCGCTGCATGTTGGGATCGAGCGTCGTCCAGACGTCGATCGGCTCGACATTCTCGTCGATCAGTGTGTCGAGCTGGGGCAGGATCCAGTCGGTGAAATAGCGCACGCTGTTCTGCTTGGTGGGCGTGACCAGCTTCACCTCGGCTGGCTCGGCGGCCGCGGCCTGCGCGGCGCTGATATACCCCTGCTCCCGCATCAGCTTGATGACGACCTCCGAGCGGGACTTGGCCGCTTCCGCGTCGGCGGTGGGCGAGTAGCTGGACGGCGCCTTCACCAGGCCGGCGATGATTGCGGATTCCGAAAGGCCCATCGTCTCGGCGCTGTGGCCGAAGAAGCGGCGCGACGCGGCGTCGATGCCGTAGGCGCCGCCGCCGAAATATACGCGGTTGAGGTACAGCTCCAGGATCTGCTCCTTGGAGAAGCGCCGCTCCAGCGCCAGCGCGAGAATGCCCTCACGCACCTTGCGGCCGTAATTGCGGCTGCTGGTCAGGAAGATGTTTCGGGCAAGCTGCTGGGTGATCGTCGATACGCCGCGCACCTTGTCGTCGCGCTGGAAGCTGACGGAGATGCCGCGCAGGATGCCAACCGGATCGACGCCAGGATGGTAGCGGAAGCGCCGATCCTCCACCGCGATCATGGCGTCCTTCATCACCGCCGGGATCTGGCGGTAGGTCAGCCACTTGCCGAATTCCGGACCTGACGAGATCAGCACGCTGCCGTCCGCGGCGCGCACCCGGATGGTTTGGCCAAGATCGTCGCGCCGGATCAGCTCGCCGTAACTCGGCAACTCGCTCATCGCCACGGCCACCGCGACGACAAGCGCGATCAGCCCCAGGATCGAGCCGTAGAGCATGGTCTTGAGAGCGATGATCAGGCCGCGCTTCAGCGGCGACCTTTGGGAAGCGACACGGGCCATTGCGACAAAGGTTAGGGCGATACTTCCCCGCCCACAAGCGCCGCGGTATCAGCCCTCCTTGCGGCCCTTGAAATCGAGCGCGGCGCTGTTGATGCAGTAACGAAGGCCGCTCGGCCCGGGACCGTCCGGGAAGAGGTGGCCGAGGTGCCCGTCGCAGCGGGCGCAGCGCACTTCCACCCGGCGCATGCCATGGCTGGTGTCGGAATGTTCGCTCACGGTGGGCGCGGCCGGCTGGGTGAAGCTCGGCCAGCCCGAGCCGCTGTCGTATTTGGTTTCGCTGTCGAACAGCAATTCGCCGCAGCCGGCGCAGCGATACTCGCCGTCGTCCTTGTTGCCGACGTAGCGGCCCGCATAAGCGCGCTCGGTGCCGGCTTCGCGCAGCACCTGATATTGCTCTGGCGTCAGTTTCTCGCGCCATTCGCGCTCGGATAGGTTCACGCGCTCGTCATCCTCTTCAGCCATAGCCTGCTAAGTCCCCACGATCGTCGGAAAGCCCCTCAACGCAGTGGCGCCCGCGCCGGTTGCGTGCGGTGATGAGATAGACGGGAAGGCCGCTCAGCAACAGGGCCGCGCCCCACGCCACCGGCTCCCGCCCCGCCCCGTAAATCGCCCAAAGCGCGTAAAGCGCGCCCAAGGCGGCGGCCGCGGTGAGCGCCGCGGTGCGGTCCATTCGCCCGCTGCGCTGCAGCCACAGGGCGCCCAGCGCGCAGGTCAGATAGGCGACCAGGGAGGCGAGGGTGGAGAGCAACGCCATGAACACGAACAGGTCGCCCATCGAGCGGCTCCGGTTGGCGAGCAGCAGCAGGCTGACCAGAATGGAGGAAAGGATGTGCGCCCGCACCGGCGTTCCCGCTCTCGAGAGCTTGCCGATCCAGGCGGGGAACACGCCGTCGCGGGCCAGCGCCACCGGAAGCTCGCCTTGCACCAGCACCCAGCCGTTCAGTGCGCCGAGCGCGCTGATCATCGCGAACACCGCCACCAGCGACGCCGGGCCGGGGCCCCAGTAACGGCCGATGAAGTCGGCGAACGGGGCGGCGGACGCCGCCGCCTGCTCGGCCGGAAGGAGCAAGGCCACGCCTGAGCAGGCAATCAGGTAGATCAGGCCGGCGATCAGCGTGCCGATCATAGTCGCGCGGGGGATGTTGCGGGCCGGATCGCGGACATGGCCGGCGGGAATGGTTGCGGATTCAAAGCCGACCATTGCCCAAAGGGTCAGCGACGCGGTGGCGGTGATTGCGCTCAGGCTGATGTCGGCCGGCCGGAACGGCGCGGCGCTCGCCCCGCCGTCGCCGCCGGTCACCAGCGCGGTCAGCACGATGGCCGCGATCAGCGGCAGCAGCTTGAGCCCGGTGGTGAGGAGCTGCACCCCGCCTGCGCCCTTGAGGCTGTGGCAGTTGATCACCGTAAAGGTCCAGACGCAGCCGATCGCCAGCAGCCCGGCCACGCCGGCGAGGCCCGGAAAGAAGTGGCTCATATAGCTCACCGCCGCGATCGCTATGGTGGCGTTCGCCGTCCACACGGAAATCCAGTAGCTCCACGCCACCACAAAGCCCGGCGCTGTGCCGAACGCCTCGCGCGTATAGGCGTAAGGCCCGCCGGCTTTGGGAAAGCGCCGCGCGAAACTGGCGAATACGAAGGCCAGGCACAAAGCGCCGGCGATGGTCACCATCCAGCCGAAGATCGCGTTCCACCCAAACGGCGCAAGCGCGGCCGGGAGCAGGAACACGCCCGATCCGACCATGTTGCCGATCACCAAAGCGAGGCAGATCCAGAAGCCGAAGGCGCGCTTCGGCGCGGTCTGGGAAGTTTCGGCGGAGAGACTGGCCATTGCGCTCCCTCGGGGGGCGGCTCGCCCCACTTCGGGGGACATCACACCGAAATCGTCCCCCCGGACGATCTCTTACCGATGTGATGTGGTGCGGTCGAGAAGACTCGAACTTCCACGGCCTTTCGGCCACAGCGACCTCAACGCTGCGCGTCTACCAATTCCGCCACGACCGCACGTGATGCCGCCGGTTTTTGGAACCGGCGCTGGTGAGAGCGGGGCCTCTAGCAAAGGGCCTGCCGCCACGCAATGCGGTTTTCGGCAGGGTTTCTGCGTTCCTCAGTAGAGGAACATCGGCATGCCTTCGACGCGCATCAGCTTGGCGCGGTAATCTTCGGGGTCGTACAGACCGCCGACATCGACGCCTTTGGTGCCCTCCAGCAAGGTCCCCGCCGGCACGTGGCTGTAGGCGCCGCGCCGAAGCGTCACCATCCGCCCCTTCTCGCCGCGGTTGAGGAGCTGCACGGCGAGGCCGCCGAAAGCGAGGCCGACCATGCGGTCCATGGCGTCGGGCTCGCCCGCGCGCATCAAATAAGCGAGTTCCTGGTTGACCACGCCCGAGCCGATCCCGGCGGTGATCGCCCGGCCGAGCCTCTGGCCGATGCCGAGCTCCGAACGTTGGCTGGCCGGCTTGGAAAGCTCCGCATCCCCGTCGCCCGCCCCGCCCGAGATGGTGGCGCCTTCCGAAATCACGCACATCGCATAGCGCGCCGGATTGTCGGCCTTGTCGCTGGCGAGGAGCGGCAGCAGCCGGTCGAGATCGGCCGGCACCTCGGCGATCACCGTGCGGTCGACCTGCGCAAGGAAGCCGGCGAGCAAGGCGGTTTCGCCGCTGCGCCGCCCGAAAAGTTCGATGACGCCGATCCGTTCGTGGCTTTCGACGGTGGTGCGCAGCGCGTTGATCGCTTCCACGGAGCGCGACACCGCGGTCGAGAAGCCGATGCAATAATCGGTGCCGAACACGTCGTTATCCATCGTCTTGGGGATGGAGATTACCGGCACGCCCTGATCGGAAAGGTGGCTGGAGAAGCGCAAGGTGCCGTCCCCGCCCAGGGTCACCATCGCATCGATGCCGAGCCGGTCGAGCACGCGCAGCACCTTGACGGTCTGGTCGCCTTCCTTGAGCGTTCGCGGATCGGAGCGCGAGGTGTGGAGAATGGTGCCGCCGGTGCGGTCGATGCCGCGCACCCCTTCGCGGGTCAGCTTCACGCTGTTCTCGGCGATGCTGGCCGGATCGTCCGGATCGATCCCAAGCACGCCTTCCCAGCCGCGGCGAAAGCCGGTCACTTGCCAGCCAAGGTCGTCGGCGGAGAGGGTGATGGAACGGATGCAGGGATTGAGGCCGGGCACGTCGCCGCCGCCGGTCAATATCCCGATGTGCATGATCAGCCCGCCGGGGCGAAGCTGATGTTCACGGCCTTGGCGCCCTGCGGCACGTCCACTTCGGCGCTGTTGAAGGTTGCGCTTGCGCCGGGGGCGAGCTGCGCCACCGGCGCCGAGATCGTCCAGCTGTAGATCGCCCGCCCGCCGGCATCGCGCAGTTCGGCGCGAAGCGCCGGCACGCGCTGGGTTTCGCCGGACGGGTTGGTCACGCGTCCGGTGACGGTGAGCAGTTCGTTGCCGCTCGCCATTCGCGAGCGCTGGGTCTTGTGGTCGACGATCTGCAGCGCGGTGCCGCGCGCCTGGGCAAAGGCGAGCCGGCCGCCGAGATTGGCGGGCAGGCCCCAGATGCCGATCGCCGCCGTCGCGGCCAGCATCAGCAGGGCTGCAACGACCGCAACGATTGTCCAGATCCTGGCCCAATTGCGCCGCGGCCGGAACGGCGGCTCGTGGGCGAATGCGTCGAAATCCTCGGGCGTTTCCTCCGGGCCGGGCCCAAGCATGTCGGCGTGCGACACGCGGGGTGCCGGCACGTCGCGTTCACGTGCGGCGGCGGGCTGAGGCTGTATTGCGCCGATCGGGGGAGGGGCCGGCCGAGCGGCGGCCGCGGGCGGAGGAGGTGGTGGTGGGGGCGGCGCGGGCGGAGCGGCGCGGGCCGGCGCATCGCCGAGGTCCAGCACCGGCGGGGCCTGGAACCAGCTATGCCGGCAGCTTGCGCAGCGCACCTGGCGGCCGGTCGGGCCAACGGCGCTGTCCGGGACCACATAACGTGTGTTGCAGGCGGGACAGCTCAGGATCATCGTTACGCAGAGGCCCCATATGTCGTGCTGGTCCGCGAATCCAAGCACATCCGGGCGGCGCTATGCAAGCGATTGCACCGATCCCTCCGCGCGGCAGCCTTTCGCCCGGCGGGATTGCGCAGACGCCCGCACTCGGGCAGCAACGGAACTAATGACGGCGGCGCAACATTCAGCCCGTTGAAACAGGGAGACTATGCCGGTGATCCGCAACCCAATCCACGTCCGCCTGCTTGCCGCTCTCGCCGTCAGTGCCGCCGCCCTCGGCGCCGCGCCGGCCTGGGCGCAGGATTCGGCCGCCGACGCCGACTTTCCGGAGGATCGCAACAGCCTCACCGTCGGCATCGGCGGCGCCTATGTGCCCTCCTACGAAGGCTCGGACGATTATATCGCCACCCCGATCGGCGTTCTGTTCGGCCGGCTCGGCCCGATCTCGTTCGTGACGCGCGGCACCGCGCTCGCCATCGACGTCATTCCTGAGGCGCAGGACGCGCCTTTCGCGTTCACGCTGGGGCCGGTGGTCAATGTCCGACTCGATCGCAACAACCGCATCAAGGATCCCCAGGTCCGCGCATTGGGCGAGATCGACGCGGCGATCGAAGTCGGCGTCCAGGCCGGCGTCGCCAAGAACGGCGTGCTCCACAAATACGACACGCTGGGCGTGCGCCTCACCTGGCAGAAGGATGTCAGCAACACCCACGACAGCACGGTGCTGACGCCGGCGGTCGAATACGGCACGCCGCTCAGCACCAAGACCTATGTTCAACTCGGCCTTCAGGCGGAGCGGGTCGGCAACGGTTATGCGCAGACCTATTTCAGCATCGGCCCGGCCGGCGCCCTGGCCAGCGGCTTGCCCACCTACAACGCGGACGGCGGCTGGAAGAACTGGCGCACCAGCCTGTTCGTCGCCCACTCGCTTACCGGAGAGCTGCGCGCGCCCAAGCTGTCGCTGTTCGGCGGCGTCGCTTATGCGCGCATGCTCGGCGATTTCAAACGCAGCCCGATCGTCGCGACGGCCGGCGACAAGGATCAGTTTTACGGCTTGCTCGGGCTCAGCTACACCTTCTAGGGTCGCAGGCGGCCGGGGAACCGGAACGCGCCCAGGCGCGTAGAAACGCCAACGAACAAGAGAGGGTGCCCTCGGCCAATGAGAGGCGGTTCAGCGCTCACGATTTGTGGATTGGGCCTGTGCATCGCCATGCCCGCCGCAGCGCGCGACCGGGACAAAGTCGCCAGGGCATATCCCGCCCAGCACAATCCCGCGCTCACCGGAATCGCCCGCAGCGCTCACCAGCCTCGCCAGCCGCTCGCCGGCCAAGGGCCGCGCATCCGCTTTTCCGCCGATTCCGTGATCCGCGAGGACGGCACGCCCGGCGACCGCCGCTCGGTAGTCGGCACCTTGCCCCTGGTCGGCGACGTCGCGGCGGAAGTGGGCCTCTTTTCGGTCAGCGGCGCCACTCCCAAGGAGCGCGAGTTCAGGCGCAGCGACCCGCTCGCGGACGTCCAGCCGCGCCGCAGCCGCGTCGCCGCGGTCGGCCTGCGGATGAGCTTCTAGGCGCGTCCTTACCCCAGGCGCCCTACGCAAAAGAAAACCGCCGGCGGGACGAACCCACCGGCGGCTTCTTTTTTTAGCGTGAACGCGACGCGCTTAGGGGCTGACGCCCTGGTCGTCATTGTCGCCGTTCTTCGTCAGAAAGTAGACGGCGAGGGCTGCGGCGACGATCACCAGCAACGGCAGGATGAAACCGCCGCGGATCTGCTCGCCCTGTGCCTGCTCGGCAGCCGGAGCGACCTCGACCGGGGCGCTCTGCGCCGCGGCGATCGTCGGGCTCATTACCAATGCGGCGGCGGCCGCCGCTGCGATCAACTTCTTCACTTCATTCTCCTTTTAGGCAAATAGCGAGGCCGCGAATGCCCGCGGAATGTGACGCGATCAAGACAAACCGGGCCTTTCGTGTTGCAGCGGCTGAAACAATCGCTCCGCTGTGGCCCGAAAACGTCACACCCACCGCTCTCTTCGCTGGCGCCCGGCACGCGCGGAGGTTAGGATCAAAGAGTGAACGGAGAAAATGCCGCCGCCGCGACGCGCAAGATCATCCATGTCGACATGGATGCATTCTATGCGTCGGTCGAGCAGCGCGACAATCCGGAGCTTCGCGGCAAGCCGCTTGCGGTGGGCGGCGGCGTACGCGGCGTCGTAGCGGCGGCAAGCTATGAAGCGCGCACCTTCGGCGTCCGCTCGGCGATGCCGGCGGTGACCGCCAAGCGCCGCTGCCCCGAACTCATCTTCGTCAAGCCGCGCTTCGACGCTTATCGCGCCGTCTCGAACCAGATCCGTGCCATTTTCCTCGATTACACCCCGCACGTGGAGCCGCTTTCGCTCGACGAAGCCTATCTCGACGTCACGGAGGATTTGAAAGGCATCGGCACCGCCACGCGGATCGCCGAGGAAATCCGCGCCAGGATCAAGGCGGAAACCGGCCTCACCGCCTCGGCCGGCGTCTCCTACAACAAGTTTCTGGCGAAGCTCGCCTCCGATCAGAACAAGCCCGACGGCCTCTGCGTGGTGACGCCGGCGCGCGGCCCCGCCTTTGTCGAGGGCCTGCCGGTGTCCCGCTTCCACGGCGTCGGTCCGAAGACCGCGGAGAAGATGAAGCGCCTCGGCATTGAAACCGGCGCGGATCTAAAGGCGCGCAGCCTCGATTGGCTGGCCGCCCATTTCGGCAGCTCCGCGCTTTATTATCACGATCTCGCCCGCGCCATTTGCCACCGCCAGGTCAAGGCCGACCGCCCCTACAAATCGGTAAGCGCGGAAGACACGTTCCTCACCGACATCGCCGATCCCGCCACCCTGCTCTCGGAGCTCGACCGCATCGGCCGCCACGTCTGGGACAAGCGCGTGGAGCCCAAGCACCTGTCCGGCCGAACGGTGAACCTCAAGGTCAAGTACGGCGATTTCCAGATCATAACCCGCTCCCGCTCCCTCGACCGCGCGGTCGCGGACGTGGAGGAGTTCGTGGAGATCGGCTGCGCCCTGCTCCGCGCCCTCCTGCCCCCGGTGAAAGCGATCCGCCTCCTCGGTCTCGGTCTCTCCACCCTCAGCGAAGGCGCCGAACCGGCCGCCCGCCCCCTCGAACTGCCGCTTCTGATGACGAGCTGAGCGGCACCTTCCCAACCGCATTATCGCTGGACGCCGCCCGCAGCCCCTATTTCGGGTCATATTCCACATGAAGGTGGTTGTTCACCGGCTTGAGGAACGTCTCGAAGATGACGTCATAGCCCTTGCCGAGGGTGGCCTTCACCTCCCGCGCGAAGGCGTCGCCGACCGAGACGGGAATGTTGTTGCCCCGGAAGTCGAGCGCCCGGCCCTTGAAGTGAAGCGATCCGGTCATGTGCTTGCTGTCGTTGCCCGACGTGATCACCGCTTGGGGCAGTCCGAGCGCCTTCACCGCCGCCGCTACCGCTGCAATAACCGGGGCCATCCGCGGATGCAGCTTTGAGATCTTCACCGCCGCGCTCTTCACCGCCACGCCGTGAAACGCCGCCAGCGCATTGCCGTCGATCGTGCCGTCGTCGTTCGCCTTCCCGGCAGCAGGCGCCGGGTCAGGAGTTCGGGCCGGGGCAGGGGGCCCGGGTTGCGCATCGAACATCTTCAGGCAGTCGGCGCATTCCTGGGGGTAGCGCTTCTTGGTGATTCCGATCAGCTGGTCGCGCTCGCCCGCCGAAAGCTTCGGGTTGCTCGCCACGCGCAGCACATAATCGGTGCGCGCGTCGTAGATCGCCTGGGCGAGGCGGCGGTCGTAGCCCGGCTCACCGCGGCCGCATTGCGGGTCGGTCGAGTCGATTGCGCGCACCAATATGTCGGCGGCCTTGCCGTGCTGCACCGACACCGACCAGACCGCGTCCCGCACCGCATTGTGGCGGCTGTCGAGGTCGAGCCCCTTGCGCGTTTGCACCTCGCTTACCGTTTTGCGGTAATGGCTGCGCTCGATGAACTGGTGCTGCGCGTCGCGAAAGGCATCCGGCTCCCGCGCCGCGATCTTCTTCCAGCGGTCCGAAAACGCCTCGCTGCCCGGTGCCGCGCCGGCCAGCTCCGCCGCCCACGTCTTGCCTTCGGCGCGTAGAAAGGCGGACAGCGTTCCCGCCCGCGACGACAATTGGTACATGCCGTAGGAGACCCCGCCCGGGTCGTTCCGGCCGCTCGATACGGTGCCGGGGCCGCGGCCGCCACTTTCGAACACTTCCGACAATTTGCCGAGCCGGTAGGCGATCGCCCCCGCCGCCGCGCCGGCCACGGCTCCCGCCGCCCCGGCCACGGCCCCCGCCGCAGCCACCGCCGAATCGGCGAGGCTCTTGGCCGCCGACTTGATCGTGCCGGCCGCCGTCGCAGCCTCGGCCAGGTCGCAGGCCCGGTCGAGCGCCGCCACTTCCTCGGCCTTGAACCCGCGGCCCAGCATGGCCCGCACCGCGTCGAATATCGGCTTCCTGTTCATGAGCAACCCCCCCGTTCCCCAGCGCAGGCAAGTGCGCCCTCGCCAGCCTAACCGAAGCAGAACACGAGTCCAGCGGCGAAACAGGAGCAGAAAAGCCGAAGTGGAGGAACGTGGATCCGCGCCCGGGCAACTGCATCTGCGCTAAAGCCGCTCCACCTCGCGAGCCCTCACGACAATCTCGTCCTGCCGAAAGTCATGCTCCAGCCGTTCGCGAAACCGCCGCCACCAGGCGCGGTCGAGATCGTCGCTCATCACTTCGAAGATCACGATGTCGTCATGGCTGCGCTCGCCGCCTTCCTCCCACACGCCTTCCGCCGGGCTGCGGCTGAACGCGGTGAGGCCGCCGAACCTCTCGACCAGCGCCTCGCGCACCCCCGCATAGAGCTCCGGGGAGAGGCGCTTTCCATCATTGTCGAACAGCGGCAGAAGAATCTCTACGAGGTGCATGGATCGGGCAACGCGGGCGCTTCCCGATGGCTCCGCTTTGCCCTACACACGCCGCTTCCCCGGGGGAGCGCACCTGGGTCCGATCAAAGTAGTACTTTGATAGGGGCCCTCAAGCGCTTGAGAGGCAGGTGATCCTGCGACCCGTTGAACCTGATCCGGCTGACACCGGCGTAGGGAGGGAGAGACGGCATGGCCCGTACTCCCTCCGCCTGAGGAGAGACACGAATGGCCGACATCCCCGCCCGCACCGAGCTTAAAGTCACCACCGGCCCGATCCGCGGCAGCCGCAAGGTCCATGTCGGCCCCCTCGGCGTCGCGATGCGCGAGATCCACCTCGAGCCCGGCTGCGGCGAGCCCCCGCTTCGGGTCTATGATCCGTCCGGTCCCTACACCGACGGTGACGCCCGCATCGACATCATGGCCGGCCTGCCCGAGCTCCGCCGCGACTGGATCCGCGCCCGCGGCGATGTCGAGGAAGTCGTCCAGCGCGAGGTAAAGCCCGAAGACAACGGCCAGCTCGGCCCCGACCGCTCCGGCGGAGTCCAGCCCTTCCCCAATGTCCGCAAGCGCGTGCTCCGCGCCACCCCCGGCGCCAACGTCAGCCAGATGCACTACGCCCGCAAAGGCATCATCACGCCCGAAATGGAATATGTCGCCGTCCGCGAAAACCTCGGCCGCGAGCAGCTCGCTTTGGCCATGGTGCGCGACGGCCAGGATTTCGGTGCCTCCATCCCCGACTACGTCACCCCCGAATTCGTGCGAGCCGAAATCGCCCGCGGCCGCGCCATCATCCCCAACAACATCAACCACCCCGAATCCGAGCCAATGGCGATCGGCCGCAACTTCCTGGTCAAGATCAACGCCAATATCGGCAACTCGGCGGTGGCGTCGGACGTCGCGGCCGAGGTCGACAAGATGGTCTGGTCGATCCGCTGGGGGGCCGACACCGTGATGGACCTGTCCACCGGCCGCAACATCCACGACACCCGCGAATGGATCATCCGCAACAGCCCCGTCCCCATCGGCACCGTCCCGATCTACCAGGCGCTGGAGAAGGTCGGCGGCGTCGCCGAGGACCTCACCTGGGAAGTCTACCGCGACACCCTGATCGAGCAGGCCGAGCAGGGCGTCGACTACTTCACCATCCACGCTGGCGTGCGCCTGCCCTACATCCCGATGACCGCCAAGCGGGTCACCGGCATCGTCAGCCGCGGCGGCTCGATCATGGCGAAATGGTGCCTCTCCCACCACAAGGAGAGCTTCCTCTACACCCGCTTCGAGGAAATCTGCGAAATCATGAAGGCGTATGACATCGCCTTCTCGCTCGGCGACGGCCTGCGCCCCGGCTCGATCGCCGACGCCAATGACGAAGCCCAGTTCGCCGAGCTCCACACCCTTGGCGAGCTCACCAAGATCGCCTGGGCGCACGACGTCCAGGTGATGATCGAAGGCCCCGGCCACGTGCCGATGCACAAGATCAAGGAGAACATGACCAAGCAGCTCGAGGCCTGCGAGGAGGCGCCCTTCTACACCCTCGGGCCCCTCACCACCGACATCGCGCCCGGCTACGACCACATCACCTCCGCCATCGGCGCGGCGATGATCGGCTGGTTCGGCACCGCGATGCTTTGCTACGTCACCCCCAAGGAGCATCTCGGCCTCCCCGACCGCGACGACGTCAAGGTCGGCGTGGTCACCTACAAGCTCGCCGCCCACGCCGCCGATCTCGCCAAGGGTCACCCGGCCGCCAAGATGCGCGACGACGCCGTAAGCCGCGCCCGCTACGAATTCCGCTGGCGCGACCAGTTCAACCTGTCGTTGGACCCCGACACCGCCGAGCAATACCACGACCAGACCCTCCCGGCCGAAGGCGCCAAGACCGCCCACTTCTGCTCGATGTGCGGCCCCAAATTCTGCTCAATGAAGATCACCGCCGAAGTCCGCGAATTCGCCGCAAAGCAGAATGCCAGCGCCGACACCTTCCTCGAAGCAAACCCCTCTCCCCTCCGGGGAGAGGGCGACTCGGCAAAGCCGAGCGGGGAGAGGGGCCCTCTCGCCGAGGCGGAAGCAGAAGCCGGCATGGCCCAAATGAGCGAAAAATTCCGCGAAAAAGGCGGGGAAATCTACCTCCCGGCGGGCGAATGATGCGGCCGTTCCTCGCCATGGCCCTGGCGCTGGCCTTCGCCGCCGGCGCGACGTCCGCCGGCGCCAAAGCGCGGCCTGCACGCGCCGTCATGCCGGCCGGGCTCCCCAGCTTGTTCAGCGACGACGATTATCCGCTGGAGGCGGTGCGGAACGAGGAGCAGGGAACAGTCGCCTTTGCTCTGTCGATCGGCGTCGATGGCGGGATCACCGGGTGCACGATCGAGAGCTCTAGCGGATCGCCGTTGCTTGATGCCACCACCTGCCGCCTGTTGACCGAGCGCGCCCGCTTCACGCCCGCCAAGGACAAGAAGGGGAAGCCGACAACCGATACCCTCAGAAGCCGGATCACGTGGCGGCTGCCCGAAGACGACGGCCCCCCGACTTTCTTTCCTCCCGCCGTGGCGGCGGCCACCGAGCTTTGGTCCGTCTGCGGCCGCGGCGAAGCGGCGAAGTTGGTCGAATCGCCCCTCTCGCCCCCGCAAATCGCGGACCGCGCCCTTGCCGCATGCACCCAGCCGGAAGCCCTCGCCTCCCGCGAACTGGCCAAGGTCATGTCCAGCGCCGACGGCCAGCGGGCAGCCAATGCCTTCAAGGGCTACGTCCACAGTCTTACAGAGGAGACGGTAGAGACGTGGCGGGCTGGCTTGAAGGCCGGCGAGCAGGAGTAGCAGGCGGGACGTAGCGGGCTAAAGGGCCGGGAATTTTACCTACCCGCCGGCGAATGAGCGGCAGCACCGGCGGAGCGTCCACCTTAGCGGCCAATCTTCCAGTCGATCTTGCCTGCATAACTGGATTCGATCGGCTCGCCCGCGGCGTTTTTGGCCGCGGTCCAACGCCCGCGCACGATGATCACCCTGCAAGTTTCGGAATCCAGATCTGCGTGTCCGCTCGACTGGGTGATCACGCAATCCTTGGCACGTCCGTCCACGCCGATCGTGGTGCGGAAATAAGCGGTACCTTCCCGCCCTTCCCGGAAAGCCGCAGCCGGGTAATCGAAGTTCCCGCCGCTCCGCCGGCTCGCGCCGGCCGCAACACCCGGTACGCATCCCAGCAGCAGCACCCCCAATGCCGCCGCTCTCAACCTGATCATTGCCTAAGCCCTTCAAACCACGAGCTTCAGCTATACCATAGGAGGCTCAGACCAACAAAGCGGAGCATGGCATGGCTACTTCGGCACAAAGCGCTGACCAACGGACGGCAGGCATCTCTTTCGAACCCCACCCCCTAACCGTGGACCTGATGGACGGCCGCACCGTCTCCGTCCCCCGCGCCTGGTACCCCCGCCTGCACGGCGCCACTGAGGCGCAACGAACGCACCCACTGGGAAATCGCCGGCGGCGGCTACGGCATCCACCGGCTGGACGTGGACGAGGACTTGAGCACTGAGGGGATGCTGCGGGGTGCGCCTGCTCCAGGGAGGCGGTGACTCCCGTTTCGCTCGCTCTATGCAGAGTAATCCGGCCTCACGCCAGTCCGGCTTGTTATAGCTCTGAACACCGTGGAACAGAGTACCGCTGTTGAATACGCGAGGCGGAGGGCGGGAGCGGTTCTTCACCGCTCCCGCCCCCAGCTCAAAGGACTCTATAGAATGTCGCGGCCTGAGTGTGGGTTGACTGGCTCTTGGCGAATCTCTGCGGGTCCCATTGATAAGCATCCAGAAGGCCATCGAACAAGGGCGCGGCCTTCTCAAGCTTACCGAGAACTGTCCTATCGATATCCTCGGAAGCCCAAACAACCTGACCATTGTCAATTTTCATAAGTGCTGAAAGGCCAGTCACAAACGGAATAATCAGAGCATCCGGATATTTCCATTTCAGATCCTTTGGCGCCCGCTGAAAAAACGGCGTGACTGGTCGGATCCCCGTGTAACCAGAAGCATCCTTGTCATCTGCTTTAAGCTGTTTCAATTTTTCCGGATCGTACATTTTTACGACATTACGCCGCCCAAATCTGTGACTCCCATCGTTATAGAAACGGGGAAAATACTCATATATTAAGTCATAAAGCCGTGGCAGATCACCAGCGATCTGGAGACAAGACTCAACGGTCGCGTTTTTGAGTTGCCTAGCTTGCCCCGCTTGTCCGCCGATGGGCTCGGTCACGTCGTCCCGCTTCATCAAAAGCATAAACTTATCGGAGCATTCTTGCTTATTCCGATAGATGTTCTGAGGAAGTACCGAGATGTCAAAGGGGAGCAGATTGTTTTCGTTGGCAAAGTTCAGCGGAATCCAAGCCAAAGCCACAATATCGCGCGCCGAAATTGGCTTCGCGTCACGCTCCTCGACAACCCCTGGTTTCCACTCAACCCTTTGGCTGAGTTCCGCCGGAAGCGCTTCCTTAAGAACATCATAAAAGCCAAGCTTGTTCTGGAACGCTTCGGGCTTTACCTCTGTGTTGGCGTTGCGTGCCTGCGAAATCTCGAAAGCGGCGCGCTCGAACGCTTCTTGTTCTGCCTCTCCAGTCGAGCTGGGGTAAAGCAGTTCAACGGCAACGAGATCCTCGGGGTCAAAATCCAGGGCGTTAATCGCCTGGCGATGATCAACCCAGAGCTCGTCTAGCTGCTCCCATGTTCTAATCCGCTTCACCTCCTTATCACTGAGGACCTGGGACAGAACGAACAGGCCGATGGCGAACAGGTTGTGCCCCCCATCTAAGACTCCGTCGACAAACTCCTTCTCGAAGACCACCCGAAACCGATTTCGCTGAAGTTCTTCGACCTTGTGGGAAGAGATCAAGAGCCCTTTCGATTTGAAGCGGAACAGTTCAGGATTGTCGTTCAGTGTTCCCAAAATGCCTTCGATGATGGCATTTCGCTTCGCGCTACGGGGGTTAGGGGCCAGCGCTTTGCTATCTAAGATCGGCAGCAATTGGTTGACGTTTACGAAACCGACCGCACGGCGGATGGAGTTCCCCTCGCCGCTCGGCTGGACGGAAACATGGGCGAACTTCAGAATGAATGTAGACATAAAAAAAGTCCCTTTCGGTATTCGAAAGGAACGCGAATCGCTCAAGCACCGAAGCCCAAAGGGCGATACAGTCCGACCGAAACCCGTTCCAGGCTTCCAATGAGGCCTTTCGGCCCCGGCTCCGCGGGCTTTTCAGCTCGCTCGCTTCATATGCAGTCGGCGCGTTCACTAAGTCAATGGTCTGCGTTTGGTGAAGCAACCAGCAAAGCGCCCACGACGGGTAGCTCAGCGAAGTGACTGTCACGACACGACCGCTAAGTGTGTTTGGTTGGTGGGTGGCCCACGTAGCAGCCCTACGGCACCGTGTTCGAGGATCTCTACGGAAACCTCTGGGATCTGGTGCAGCCCGCCGCCGCTTGAACCGCCGCGCCACTCCGCCCGCACCCCGATTCGCCCCCTCCGTTCGCCACCCCGCAGAGGAGGATTTTCCTACGCACCCCGGCATGCACTAGATGATCCGCTCCTTTTTCGAATCAGGAGGAGCAAGGATCATGAGACGCGACACGGACGGGGAATTCAGCGTCGAGGATTTCGACGCATGGGCGGCGGCGAGCGACCGGATCGATGCGGTGGCGCAGGCGGCGGATGAGGAGGGCGGGCCGAGCCTGTCCCTGGTGCGGGCAACCGAGCGGAACGAGGTCTGGCCCACCGATCTGCTTCCGCCGGCCGCCCACGCTCGGGCTGACGCGGGACCCGACGACGCCGAAGCAGCCGGCTCGGCGGCCGTTGCCGCCATGCCCTTCGACGGGGTCCCGCTGGAAGACAGCCGCAAGCGCCTGGCCGGCTGGAGCGCGGACCGGCAGCGCTTGTTCTTGAACACGCTCGCCGAGACCGGCTCGGTTCACCTCGCCAGCGCCGCCGCGCGCCTGTCCGCGCCCTCGGCCTATCGCCTGAGGGCCCGCACGCCGGCCTTCGCGGCGGCCTGGGACACGGCGGACCAGCTCGCCGTGGGGCGCCTTTCCGCTTTGGCCTTCGACCGCGCGATCAACGGCCGTACCGAGCAGGTCTGGCACGAGGGCAATCTCGTGGCGGAAAAGCGTCTGCCCAGCGACCGGCTGCTGATATGATTGGGTGAGATTGTCCCCCGGACATTCTCAGCCCTGTCCGGGGGACAGGGCGACCCAATCATCTGCTTGCCCGGCTCGATCCGCGGCGCTTCGCCGCCCCGTGGGAAGTGCGCAAGGATGGCGCCGCCGATCCCCAAGGCCAGGCGCGGGAGAGCTTCCCGGCCCTGCTCGACGCGCTGACCGATGCGCCTTCGGACTAGCGCCATGGCCAGTGCGAACATTGGGACCATTCGGGGCCATAAGAGGGGAAGCGCCTGCGCCTGTCACCCGCCGCCGCTAGCCCCCCGGCGGCGGAGGCAGTCGGCCGATGCGGTACGGCCCCTGCCGCACCCGCATGGCCTTGGCCTTCCAGCTCAGCCGAACCGCACCCTCGGCGAGCAAGCGGTCGATCGCCTCGTGCACCGCCGGCATCTCCCCGCGCCAATCGGCATGGCCCGCCTCCGAGGCGATGCCGCGCGCGACTTCGCTGGGGCAGACCGTGGCGCCGTCCGCGCGGCTGGCAAGCAGCGCCAGGGTCGCGGCGCGAGCGTCAGGCGGGTTCACCGCGCCTTCTGCAGATTCGGGCGTCGCTACCGTCCCTTGCGCCGGACGGCAGTGAACTGCCGCTCCACGAACAATGCGGCCAGCGCCCCGCTCAACTTCTTGCCCTGCACGCGCCCCGTAACGGTGAACGGCACGCCGGTTCGAAAGCCGCGCAGGGTGAAGTACTGGCCTTGCAGGGTGCCGGTAGCGGTGACGTTGCCGTGGCTTTCGATGCGCGCGCTGAGCTGGGTTCCGCGCTGGTCGATGACGATCAGGCCCTTGCGCGTCTCGCCGCGGCTGTTGCGCCACGTCGCGACCCAGATCCCGCCGATCTGCTCCACCCGCGGCGTTCGCGCCTGCGCTTCCGATACCAAAACGCCGCCGCCTCCGGGAACAGGCGCGGCGATGGCAAGCAGCGCCAGTGCCGCCGCGGGAACAAGCCGTCGCAAGGCTGCGGCGGGGCTCTTCTGGGTCATGTTCGATACTCCTGACACAAGCTCAGCGTGAAAACGGCTCCTGCGCCCGAAGGTTCAGCGCCGCGCCCGCCGCGCCCGCCGCGCCGACGGCGAGCCTGCGCTTGGACCTCGGGGCCGAAAAGTATATCCGCCGGAGCAGTGGCAGGGAAAGGCAGTTTTGATGCACCTTAGCGACCGCGATGCGGAGCGCCTCCTGGTCGAAGGCGTGCAGGCGCTTCGGGCGGGCGACGCGGGCACTGCCCGGCACCGCTTCGAGCGCGTGACGGCCACGGGCCGCGCCAACGGGCAGATCTGGCTGCTGCTCGCCACCGCCTGCCGCGCGGACGGCGATGTTGGGGCCGAGGAGGCGGCGCTCGACGCCTTGCTGCGCATCGAGCCGCGCAGCGTCCGCGGGCGAATCATGAAGGGCGATTGCCGCAAGGCGGCGGGGGATGAGGGCTCGGCGCTCGGCTTCTACCTCAGCGCCTTGCAGATCGCGGCCGACATGGACGCGCCGGCCGATCTCGCGGCCGAGCTTCGCCGCGCCGAAGCGGAGGCGGCGGCGCTCAAGGCGCGCCGCCTGGCGAAGCGCGAGGCGGTGCTGGCCTCGCAAGGCGTTCCCCCGGAAGGCCGAAGCGCCCGCTTCCAGAATTCGCTCGACATCTTCTCCGGCGAGAAGCGGATATTTATCCAGGAACCGACCGACTATTATTTCCCCGGTCTGCCGGCGACGCAGTTCTTCGACACCGCCGATTTCCCCTGGGTGCCGGAGCTCGAAGCGGCAACCGGCGCGATCCGCGCCGAGCTCGAGGCCGTACTGAAGGCCGGTGCCAACGGCTTCAAGCCCTATATCCGCTCCGATCCCAACCGGCCTCGCGTCGGCCACACGCCGCTCATGGACAGCATGGACTGGAGCGCCCTCTTCCTGTGCGAGAACGGTGAAACCTTCGCCGAGGCCGTCGCCGAATGCCCTCGAACCTGGGACGCGGTGCAGGCCGCGCCCCTGCCGCGCATCGCCAATTCTCCCACCATTCTGTTTTCCCTGCTCCGCCCGGGCGCCCGCATCGCGCCGCACACCGGCACCCACAATACCCGCCTGATCTGCCACCTCCCGCTCGTCGTTCCCCGCGGCTGCGGCTTCCGGGTCGGCAACGAGGTGCGGGCGTGGGAGGAGGGCAAGCTGCTCATCTTCGATGATTCGATCGAACATGAAGCCTGGAACGAGAGCGCCGAGGACCGCGTGGTCCTGATCTTCGACATCTGGCGCCCCGACCTCAGCGAACAGGAACGGCGGGAAATCGGCGCCCTGTTCTACGCCTCGTCGCTGGAGTGACCCACGCGGCCGACGGGTGAGCTCCCGCGCGCGGATGCTGAGCTTCGCCCGGCGAAGAAGGCTCAGCCGTGCAACGTCTCGCCGCGCGCAAGCATCTCCACGAATGCGGCAATGCGCCTCGCCCGCGTCTCCGGCCGCTTGGCGTCGCCGACCCGATACAGGATGGCGTAGCGGTTGGCGCCCTTGAGAGTGGCGAAAAAAGCGGCGGCTCGCGGGTTGGCGTCGAGAGCGGCCTGGAGGTCGGCGGGCGGTTCGGCGCTGCTTTGCGGGGCATAAGCGGCATCCCAGCGGCCGTCCGCCTTCGCGGCGTCCACCTGCGAACGCCCTACGGCACGCATTCTGCCCTCGGCGATCAGCGCTTCGGCGCGCTTGCGATTGACCTGCGACCACTTGCTGCGCGCCCGGCGCGGCGTGAAACGGATCAGCCAGCTTTGCGCGTCATAGGGGTTGAGCTGGCCATCGATCCAGCCGTGGCAAAGCGCCGCGTCGATCGCCTCCGATCTGGAAACGCTGGCAATGCCGCTGCCCTTCTTGGCGAGCTTGAGCCACATGCCCGCGCTGTCCTCCGGCTGCGCGCCGAGCCATGCCTCCAGCGCTTCGGCGTCCGCGAAGCCGAGGATCTTGAGGCCGCCTCGCTCTTCGCTCATCCGCCGCCGGCGTTCAGCGCCGCGGCCGCCTGCACCAGCGCCTTCAGCGCCTCGCCGTCGGGCACGTCGCCCTCCCGAATATCGATCGCGCGGCGCGTCCCGGCGTCCAGGCTGGCGTTGAACAGGCCCGCCGGATCGGGCAGCGCGGCGCCCTTCGCAAAGGTCAGCTTCACCTTGTCCTTGTAGATTTCGCCGGTGCACAGCATGCCGTGATGCTCCCACACCGGTACGCCCGCCGGGTTGGAAGGCTTGCGCCATTTCACCGCTTCCACCGCTTCGGGAACCGCGTCGCGGATCAGGCCGCGCGCCCGCGCCAGCGCTTCTCCGCGCCAATCGCTTAGCGCCGCGATCTTCACGTCGATCAGCGCCGAAGCCGAACGCCCCTGTTCCGCATCCATCCCGGACCTCCCTTTCCCTTCCGAAGCCCCCTTCTATCCCGCCCGCCGCAACTTGCCACCCGCGCCGCGGCGCCCAGGAAAAGGTTTCCACGCCGAGGAATGTAAGTTTGCGCAAGCACGGCCAAGCCGTGCCGCTGTACAAGCCGCCGCATCGGCCTAGGCTGAAATCCTCATCCTTTCCGGAGCTTCCATGTCCCCGCACCTCCGATTCGCCCTGATCGCCACCGCCGCCTGCGCCCTCGCCGCCCCGGCCGGCGCCCAGGAAACGCCGGCCGACTCAGAAATCGTCGTCACCGGCCGCGCCCTTGCCGACGAGGAGCAGATCAAGGGCTTCGTGGACGCATTCACCCGCGCATCGCCGCGCGGACAACTCAGCCGCTTCGAATTTTCGGTGTGCCCCGCGGCGCTCGGCCTTGCGCCCCAGGCCGCGTCGGCGGTGGCGACGCGCATGCGGCGGGTCGCAAAGGCGGCCGCGATCCCGGTCGGCAAGGCGCGCTGCACGCCCAACGTGCTGCTCATGATCACCGAGAACAAGAAGGCGCTGCTCGACCTGATGCAGCGCAAATATCCGCAATTCCTCGGCGACATGCCGCGCCGTGAGGTGCGCCGGCTTGCCGATGCGCCCGGCCCCGCCGCCGCCTGGCAGGTGCAGGGCCGCCAGCTCGACGCGGACGGCGTCGAAATCCCGACCGAAGGGGGCGCCGGCGGGGGTACGGTGGTCAACCGAACGGTCCGCCAGCCATCGCGGATCACTCCGGCGACCAGACCGCAACTGGCCGGAGCGGTGGTGATCGTGGAGAAGAACGCGCTGCTTGGGCTGTCGACCACCCAGCTTGCCGACTACGCCGCGATGCGCGCCTTTGCGCCGACCGATCCGGCCCGGCTCCCGACGCCTGCGCCGCCGACCATTCTCACGATCCTGGACGCGCCGATGGGGAGCGCCGTGCCGCTGACCATGAGCGAGTGGGATTTCGCGTTCCTGAAGTCGCTCTACACCAGCCCGGCCGGCCTTTATGCCGGCTCGCAGCGCACCGCTATCCGCCGCGAAATGGAAAAGGAGCTGAAAGCGGGCGAGCAGGAGCGCGAATAAGCGGCCGCCGCCACACCGCCCGCGACACCCATTCCCCGGCGTCAAGCACGCCTTCGCCGCGTGAACGAGAGAATGACGGCTAAGCCATCGCCGTCCTCACCGGCCGCCGCCGCGCCAAAGCCGAGCTTCAGGCTACACCCGGAGCGGCGGCGGCGCGGGGCCGGGGCCTAGAAGAGGCCCGGCACCTCGCGCTGCGCGGTCGACGGACGCTCGGGCGAGAGCAACTGACGCGGACCTTCCTCCGGGCGGATCGATTTCGCGGCCAGCGCGCTGGTGATCGGCGTGCAGCTCCGTCCGGCGAGGAAGTCGAGCGCGCGGGCGACCGAGGCTTCCGCCGGATCGCCAAGCGGCTTGGTGATGTCGTCGGCCGCCTGGCAGCTGTTCGGCACCTTGCTCGCCAGGCCCTGATAATAGTCGCCCTGCTTGGCCGCATTCTGGGTGGCGAAGGCGATTACCCGCAGGCGATCGTCGCACGCCGAACGGTCGAGCGCGATCTGCCCGACCGGCTTGCCGTAGGTGTTGGACCCGACCAGCGCCATGTTCGTCCCAAGGTATGGGATGAAGGCGTTGATCACCAACTCGCTCGCCGAAGCGCTGCCGCCGGTGCCGATAAAGGCGATCTTCATCGGCGCGATCGATTCCGCCTTGGGCGCGAAGTTCCGCGTCTCGTTATATTGCGACTTGGACGGGCGGAAGGTGGTGTAGCTGAACACCTCCGCGGTGGAGCGGTTGCCGCCCAGCAGGTCGCCCATCAGCTCGGCGATCGAGACCAGGCCGCCGCCATTGTAGCGGACGTCGACGATCACCTGGGTGACGCCGGCCGCCTTGAACTGGGCAAAGGCGGCGCGCAGCTTCGGATCGGCGGTGTTGATGAACGTGCGCAGGTTGACGTAGCCGACCTTGCGGCCACCATCGTCGAGGATCTTGGCGCCGTAGCGGCTCGACACCGGCGTCAGCTCGTAATCGGTCTTGCTGATGGTCACTTCACGGGTCACGCCGTTCGGGTCGCGGACGCGAAGTACGCGGGTCACGCCCGGATCCGGCGGCCCGAGGGCGTTGGTGACGGTCTGCGGGCCGTTGGCGCCCGCCATCAGGTCGCTGACCAGCTGAAGGTTGCCCGAAGTCGTGCCGACCGCGAGGATCTCGGTGCCGCGGTCGATGTTCGCCGCAAGCGCCGCCGTGCCTTCGAAGGTCTCGGCAACGAACACCCGCCGGTTGGCCGTGTCGTAGCTCAGGCGGAAGCCGAAGCCGGCGCTGGCGCCGCTGTTATAATAAGCATTCTCTTCGGCGATCGACGTCAGGTAGGTGAAGAACCGGTCGCGGCCCTGCGACCGCGCCGTCGCGGTCAGCGAATCGAGATAGGCTTCAACGGTCGAGAAGCCCGACGGGTTCGGGCTGCCCGGCAGCGTCTCGGGGAAGAGATACCATTCGGACATCTGGGCGGTGACCCAATCCTGGCGCTCGCGCAGCGAGCAGCCGGCGGTCGTGGAGCTCGGCGGGGGAGGGGTTCCCCCGGTGTTGGGAGGGGTGACGCTGCCAGTGCCGCCGCCGCCGCTCGATCCGCCGCCGCCGCAACCGGCAAGCAGGGCAATCGCACTCAAAGCCGTTCCAACCCGCCCAATACGCATCACGAATCCTCCTCCGGAACCAACCCCTTAGCTTTATTGAAGAAATTCGCAAAATGAAAGTTTCGCGGGGGTGCCCGACGGGACGGCGTCCGGGCACGAAAAAGGGCGCCGGCATGGCTGCCGGCGCCCTTCTTTCAACGGCTTGCGCCGATCAGTTGGCTTCGTAGATGCGCACAACCGTGTTGGTGCGCGCGTCGATCTGATAGATGTTGCGCCCGTCCGAGCGGTAATACACCCCGCCGCCGTCGCGGTAGCGATAGCGCAGGTTGCTCGGCACGCCCGCCATATTGCCGGTCACGCGCTGGCCAACGCGCAGGCCATTGTTGACGCAATTGTTGTTGTTGCCGCCGCCGAAGATGCTGTCGATGATTCCGCCGAGGCCGCCCTGGTTCGAATCCTGGCAATCGGTCTCGTAGGGGCCGCCCTGGCCGTAATTGTCGTTCTCGTAGCCCTGGTTGCCGTAGCCTTGGTTACCATAGCCCTGGTTCGATCCATATTGGCCGCCGCCGCGCCCGTCGGCCATTGCGAGCTGGTCGCGGAAGCTGCGCACGCGCTGCTGCAGGTCGTTGCGCTCCTGCTGGGTCAAACCGTTGCGGCTGTACTGGCTCTCGAGCCGGGTGATGTCCCGCAGCTGGGTGCGCAGGGAGCGCGCCTCGTTGCGGTCGATTTCGCCGGACTGAACGCCGGCCTGGATGCGGGCTTCAAGCCGCGCAAGGCGGTTCTGAACGCCGACGGTGCCGCCGGCATTGACGTTCGAATAGCCGTTCTGATTCTGATATTGCGCCGATGCCGGCGCGGCGACCGCAAGCGCGCCAAGCGCCGTTGCCGCGATAAGAAACTTCTTCATAGCCGATACTCCACAAGGCCCCACTCTTCGAGAAACTACAACGAAGCCGAAACGAGATCGTTGCGGTCACTCATCGCGCGGTACCTGCAACCTGTCCCGTAACCGCCTCTCGCCCAGCCGATTGCCCGCGCCTATCCGCTCCGCTAAAGCCCGCGTCATGCAGACCGATCCTTTCACGCCCGAGATCAGCTTCGTCTCGACGCCGCGCGTCGCGTGCGACGGCGCCAGCGAGACGCATCCGGCTCTGGGTCATCCGAGGGTCTACATGCAGATCGACGAGAAGGGCTTCGTCGACTGCGGCTATTGCGACAAGCGCTTCGTGCTGAAGGGCGGCCCGGCCGACCAAGGCGGCGCGCAAGCCTGAGCGCTTACCAGCGGGCGGCGGGCGCCGCTCCGCTCCGATATTCGGCGATCCGCCGCCGCGTCGCGCCGGAAACCGTGTCCGGCAGAGCGTCCAGTGCAAAGAAGCCCGCCTCGGCAATCTCGAACGCATCGATCTTCGGCGCGCCGTCGGCCCGCGCGGTGAACAGGTAAATGGTGTCGCGCTTGCCTTCGCCGTCATTGGCAAAGCAGCCCAGGAACCGGAGGTCGCGCACCTCCAGCCCCGTCTCCTCACGCACTTCCCGCGCGGCGGCATCCTCCGGCCGCTCGCGCCGCCCGATGCCGCCGCCCGGCAGAACGAACAAGTGGGTGGCGCCATAGCTGTTGCGGATCAGCAGCAGCGCGCCCTCCCCGTTGAACACCATCACCTTCGCCCCGCGGGTGCGCACCTTGAGCAGCCGATACACGAAGTTGCGGGCAAGCCAGCCGATCTGCAAAAGGAAGCGCATCCCGCCTCCATAGCCGAGATCGGCGTCCGCGCGAACGGGCTGGCGGTTGGCGGCGGCGCGCTTATATCGGGCTCATGACATTCACCGCCGATCCCCGCCGCTTCCTGTACCGCGACGACGCGCTGTCGCCCGACGCGGCCCTTCGCCTCACCGCCGACGCACTGCAGCGCTGCGACGATGGCGAGCTGTTCCTGCAATATACCGCGTCCGAAAGCTTCGGCTTCGACGACGGGCGGCTCAAGACGGCCGACTTCAACAGCCAGGCGGGCTTCGGCCTGCGCGGGGTCTCGGGCGAGACCACCGCCTTCGCCCACGCCAACGAGCTTTCGGAGGCCGCAATCCGCCGCGCGGCCGAGACCATGGCGGTGCTCGATCCCGCCGCCGGCGCCCGCCCTGCCCCGCCGCGCCGCACCAACACTGCGCTCTACACTGCGTCCGATCCCTTGAGCCTCGTGCCCTTCGCGCAGAAGGTTGCGCTCTGCCAGCAAATCGACGCCGCCGCCCGGGCGCGCGATCCGCGCATCGTGCAATGCTCGGTGGGCCTGTCGGGAAGCTGGTCGGTGGTCGAGATCGTCCGCCCGGACGGCTTCGTCGCCCACGACGTGCGGCCGCTCGTCCGCCTCAACATCCAGCTCGTCGTCGAGCAGAACGGCCGCCGCGAAACCGGCGTCCACGGCGTCGGCGGCCGCTACCTTTACGACGATCTGTTCAAGCCAGAGACCTGGAACCGCGGCATCGACATCGCGCTCGCCCAGGCGCTGGTGAACCTCGAATCGGTCGCCGCTCCGGCCGGCGAGATGACGGTGGTGTGTGGCCCCGGCTGGCCCGGTGTCCTCCTCCACGAGGCCATCGGCCACGGCCTCGAAGGCGACTTCAACCGCAAGGGCACCTCCGCCTTCGCCGGCCGCATCGGCGAGCGCGTCGCCGCGCCGGGTGTCACGGTGGTCGACGACGGCTCATTGGGCGCCCGCCGCGGCTCCTTGTCGATCGACGACGAAGGCACGCCCACCCAGTGCAACACGCTGATCGAGGACGGCATCCTCAAGGGCTACATCCACGATCGCTTGAACGCGCGGCTGATGGGCGTCGAGCCGACCGGCAACGGCCGCCGCCAAAGCTTCGCCCACGCACCGATGCCGCGCATGACCAACACCTTCATGCTCGGCGGCAAGGACGATCCGGCCGAGATCCTGTCCCGCGTCAAGAACGGCATCTACGCCAAGAGCTTCGGCGGCGGGCAGGTCGACATCACCAGCGGCAAGTTCGTCTTCTCCTGCACCGAGGCGTACACCATCGAGAACGGCCGCCTCGGCGCGCCGTTGAAGGGCGCGACCCTGATCGGCGACGGCCCCACCGTGCTCACCAAGGTCGCCGCGATCGGCAACGACATGGCGCTCGACGAAGGCGTCGGCATCTGCGGCAAGGGCGGCCAGTCCGTGCCCGCGGGCGTCGGCCAGCCGACGTTGCTGATCGAAGGCCTCACCGTCGGCGGCACCGCCGCCTGATGGAGTGGCGCGACGAGGTTCTCGGCTTCTGGTTCGGCCTCGATCCGAAATCGTGGTGGAACGGCGGGCCTGAGCTCGACGCCCGGATCGCCAAGCGCTTCGAAAAGCTGTGGGACGCGGAGCGTAGCCGCCCGGTTGCCGACTTCCTCAAAGGTCCGCGCGAGGCGCTCGCCGCCGTAGTGCTGTTCGATCAATTCCCGCGCAACATGTTCCGCACCCACGCCGACCAGTTCGCAACCGACCATATCGCCCTGGCCGTCGCCAAAGCGGCGGTAGAGGCGGGCTGGGACGACCAGCTCACGGGGGCGGAGCGCGGCATCCTCTACATGCCCTTCCAGCACAGCGAGGAGCTGGACGACCAGCAACGCTCCGTCGCCCTCTTCACTGCCTTGAACGACGACTACCAGCTCGGCTTCGCCAAAAAGCACCACGACGTCATCGAACGCTTCGGCCGCTTCCCGCACCGCAACGCGATCCTGGGCCGCCGCCCGCGTTCAGCGGAAATAGAGGCGGGAGACGTCGTACCTTGGTGACGGTGCCAATGGTTGCTTGACACCTCACTGTACCAATGCTGCAATACACCCGGGCACAAAGGGGCAAGGGGCGGCAGTGAGCGACAACGGGGCGCCGGTCATTGAACTGGCCAATCTCAGCAAAACCTACGGCCGCCGCGGCAAAGGCGTGCCGGCGGTGCGCGACGTCAGCCTGTCGGTCGGCGCGGGCGAGGTCTACGGCTTCCTCGGGCCCAACGGCGCCGGCAAGAGCACCACCATCCGGATGCTGCTCGGCCTGATCGCCCCCAGCGCCGGCGAAGCACGGCTGTTCGGCGAGGACCTGCGCAACAACCCGTCGGTGCTGAAGCGGGTCGGCTCGCTGGTCGATGGCGGCGCTTTCTATCCCTATCTCTCCGGCCGGCAGAATCTGGAGGTGCTCGCCCGCACCCACGGCGGCGCCGGCGGCGCTCGGATCGACGACCTGCTCGAGCAGGTCGGCCTTGCCGGCGACGGCAAGCGCAAGGTCAAAGGCTATTCCACCGGCATGCGCCAGCGCCTCGGCGTCGCCGCGGCCTTGCTCAACGATCCCGACGTGGTGATCCTCGACGAGCCGGTCAACGGCCTCGACGCCGCCGGCATCCAGGAAATGCGCGCCCTGATCCGCGGCCTCGCCGAGGAGGGCGGCAAGACCGTCTTCCTGTCCAGCCACCTGCTCCACGAGGTGCAGCAGGTCTGCGACCGGGTGGCGATCATCAGCAAGGGCCAGGTGGTGCGCGAATCCACCATCGCCGATCTTCTCCGCCAGGATGATGGCCTTCGCATCGAAGCCGCGCCGCTCGACGTCGCCGAAGCAGCGCTCGAGGGCCGCTGGAAGGTGGAGCGTTCGGGCGAGGCGCTGATCGTCCGCGCCGCCCGCGCCGAAGCCCCCGAAGTCGTCCGCCGCCTGGTCGGCGCCGGCGCCGAGCTCTTCCAGCTCGTCCCCGAACAGCGCAATCTTGAAGACGTATTCCTGTCCCTCACCCAGCCGGAGGCGGTCGATGCTTGATGCCCTTTCCGCCGAGATGCTGAAGCTCACCCGGCACAAGGCGACCTGGTTCCTGGTCTGGCTTTATCCGATCGGTCTGACGCTCATCTTCATCCTGATGATCAGCGGCAATTTCGTCACCGACAATGCACCCACCCAGCCGGAGCTCCTGCCCTGGCTGAAGGAAACCGCTCTGGTCTGGTCGGCGCCGGGCAGCACCTTCGGGCGCTACCTGCTTGCCGCCTTCGTTGCGGTCGCCTTCGCCGGCGAATATGGCTGGAACACCTGGAAGCTGATCGTCCCGCACCGCGGCCGCTTGTCCCTGATCGCCGCCAAATACCTGGCGATCGTGCTCCTCTTCGTCACTGCGTTCGCTTTGAGCGCGATCATCACCGTGATCGGCCAGGTGGTGGCCGATACGGTGAGCGGCGACACATTGCCGGCGGGGATCACCGCCGGCGCTCTGCTCAAGGTGCACGGCCAGGCCGCTCTGGCCTCGCTCGCTCCGGCGCTGCTCACCCTGACTTACGCCAGCCTCGCCGCCGTGCTCACCCGCTCCACGCTCGCCGCGTTGGTCATTTCCATCGTCGCGATCACCGTCGAGCAGCTCGTTTTCAACTTCGCGCCCTATGTCAGCATCAAGGCGCCGGGGCTGGTCTGGGCGCTCTACACCGTCCTTCCCGGCTACCACCTCGCCAATCTGGCGAGCTTCATCGGCACCGGCGGCGGCGTGGTATCGATGCTTCCGCCAAGCGGCACGGTGGCCTTCTCCTGGCCGGTCTCCGCCGCCGCCGCCGCGGCATGGATCTGCGGCCTGGGCGGTCTGACCTTCCTCAGCTTCCGCCGTCAGGACATCAACTAACCGGCCGCCTCAGCCCTGGGCGAGGAACGCCCGGATCGGCGACAGATCGTAGCCCGCCGCGGCGGCTCTGGAGACCAGCGCCTCGGCGTCCTCGCCCAGCCGCGAACGCGCAAGCGCCCATAAATAGCTGGAACGCGTGCCCGACTTGCAGAATGCCAGCACCGGACCGTCCGCCGCGGCCAGGGCGTCTGCCATTTGCGCCACCTGCGGCAGCGAAAAGCCGCCCGCCACCGGTACGTGCCGGTACTGGACGCCCGCCGCTTCGGCCGCATTAGCCATCGCGTCCGATGTTGGCTGCCCCGGCTCCTCGCCATCTGGCCGGTTGTTGACGATCATCGCCATCCCAAGCGCGGCAATCTCCTCCGGCGCGATCTGGCCGGCGACGAACATATTGTCTTCGAGCTTCTTCATATGCGGAGCCCTACAGCCTCCTTCACGTTTGCGGTAGAAGCCTTGCAGTGGAGAATGTCATGCGCCTACCCATCGCCTTTGCCGCACTGGCCCTCGCCGGCTGCGGCGCCGTGTACGAAAACCGCATCGAAAGCGCGCTGGTCGATGCCGGCGTGCGCGGCCCGTCGCCGCCTGCGTCGCCGGGCGCATGGTGGACCAGCTCTCCAAATCGCAGATCCACGACATCGCCCGTCTCAAGTCCAAGGTCGATAAGGACCGGCCGAAGATGAGCATCCTCGAACTCATCCGCCGCCACGGCGGAGAGCTCGACACCCATACCGTTTCGGTGCTCAGCCGTGCCGGTGTGGTCTGCTCGCTCACCTCCTAGCCTTGGAATCCCCCACCGCCTGTGCTTAAGGGCGGCCAACGTTCGTCTCCCTTTCAAGGAAGCCGCTTCCCGCATGAACATTCACGAATATCAGGCCAAGGAACTCCTGGCCAAGCACGGCATCCCCGTTCCCGCCGGCCACGCCGCTTTGTCCGCGGACGAAGCGGTCGCCGCCGCCGAGCGGCTTCCCGGCCCGCTCTACATCGTCAAGGCGCAGATCCACGCCGGCGGCCGCGGCAAGGGCAAGTTCAAGGAACTGGGCGCCGACGCCAAGGGCGGCGTCCGCCTGGCCCGCACGATCGAGGATGTGCGCAGCAACGCGGCCGAGATGCTCGGCAATACGCTGGTCACCATCCAGACCGGCGATGAAGGCAAGCAGGTCAACCGCCTCTACATCACCGACGGCGTCGACATCGCCAAGGAATATTACCTCGCCATTCTCGTCGACCGCGACAGCGGCCGCGTGGCGATGGTCGCTTCCACCGAAGGCGGCATGGACATCGAGGCGGTCGCCCACGACTCCCCCGAAAAGATCACCACCATCACCATCGATCCGGAGCGCGGCTTCCAGGACGAGGATGCGCAGGCGCTCACCCAGGCGCTCGAACTCGACGGCGACCTCGCTGCGCAGACCGCCGACCTCGCCGGCAAGCTCTACGCCGCCTTCCTGGCGACGGACTCCGCGATGCTGGAGATCAACCCGCTGGTCGTCACCGACGACAACCGCGTGCTCGTTCTCGACGCCAAGATGAGCTTCGACGAGAACGCCCTGTTCCGCCACCCGGACATCGCTGCCCTTCGCGACGAGACCGAGGAAGACCCGGCCGAAGTCGAAGCGTCGAAGTACGACCTCGCTTACATCAAGCTCGACGGCAACATCGGCTGCATGGTGAACGGCGCCGGCCTCGCCATGGCGACGATGGACATCATCAAGCTGAACGGCGCCTTCCCCGCCAACTTCCTCGACGTCGGCGGCGGCGCCACCAAGGAGAAGGTGACGGCGGCGTTCAAGATCATCCTATCCGATCCCGCCGTGAAGGGCATCTTGGTCAACATCTTCGGCGGCATCATGCGCTGCGACATCATCGCCGACGGCATCGTCGCCGCGGCCAAGGAAGTCGATCTGAAGGTGCCGCTCGTGGTTCGCCTGGAAGGCACCAATGTCGAGGAAGGAAAGGCGATCCTCGCCCAATCCGGGCTTGCGATCGTGCCTGCCAACGACCTCGGCGACGCCGCGCAGAAGATCGTGGCGGCGGTGAAGGCGGCGTGAGCTACAGTCCGCGGTACGTCCTTCGATACGCCGTTTCGACAAGCTCAACGGCTACTCAGGATGAGCGGTTTGGACGTATCCGCTAATCCTCAGGGAAGAGCGGTTTGAACTTATCCGCTCATCCTGAGTAGGGACTGAGCGAAGTCGAAGGCCCGTATCGAAGGACGGGTAGGGAGAGGAACTGAGATGAAACTTCTCGTGCCCGTGAAAAGGGTGATCGATTACAACGTCAAGCCGCGGGTCAAGGCCGACGGCACGGGCGTCGATCTCGCCAACGTCAAGATGAGCATGAACCCCTTCGACGAAATCGCCGTCGAGGAAGCCATCCGCCTTCGCGAAAAGGGCGTGGCGACCGAGATCGTGGTGGTCTCGATCGGTCCCGCCAAGGCGCAGGAAACGCTGCGCACCGCGCTGGCCATGGGCGCCGACCGCGCCATCCTGGTCGCCACCGAAGACACGGTCGAGCCGCTCGCCGTTGCCAAGATCCTCGCCAAGATCGTCGCCGAGGAAACCCCCGGCCTCGTCATCCTCGGCAAGCAGGCGATCGACGACGACGCCAACCAGACTGGCCAGATGCTCGCCGCCTTGCTCGGCTGGGCCCAGGGCACCTTCGCCTCCAAGGTCGAGGTCGACGGCGAAAGCGTCAACGTCACCCGCGAAGTCGACGGCGGCCTCGAAACGCTGCGCCTCAAGCTGCCCGCGATCGTCACCACCGACCTTCGCCTGAACGAGCCGCGTTACGCTTCGCTGCCCAACATCATGAAGGCGAAATCCAAGCCCTTGGCGCAGAAGACGCCGGCGGATTACGGCGTCGACATGACGCCGCGCCACACGGTGGTGTCGGTGCGCGAACCGTCCAAACGCGAAGCCGGCGTCAAGGTGAACTCGGTCGATGAACTGATCGACCGCCTCCGCACCACGGGAGTGATCGGATGAAGACCCTCGTACTCGTTGAACATGAAAACGGCGTTCTCAAGGACGCCACCCTCGCCGCCGTCGCCGCAGCCTCGAAGCTCGGCGAAGTCCACCTCCTGGTCGCCGGCGAGAATGTCGGCGCCGTCGCCGAAGCGGCGGCTAAGATCGCCGGCGTCGGCAAGGTCCACGTCGCCGACAACGCCGCCTTCGCCAACCAGCTTGCCGAAAACGTCGCGCCGCTCGCCGCCGAACTGATGGGCCACCACGACGCCTTCGTCGTCGCCGCCACCACCACCGGCAAGAACGTCGCTCCGCGGGTCGCCGCCTTGCTCGACGTGATGCAGATCTCCGACGTCATCGGCATCGAGGGCGAAGACACGTTCGTTCGCCCGATCTACGCCGGCAACGCCGTCGCCACCGTCCGCACCTCCGACGTCAAGAAGGTCCTCACCGTCCGCGGCACCGCGTTCGAAAAGGTCTCGGCCGAGGGCGGCTCCGGCACCATCGAAGCGGTCGCCGGCCCGGGCGACGCAGGCCTGTCCAGCTTCGTCGGCGCCGAAATCGCCGCTTCGGAACGCCCGGAGCTGACCAGCGCCAAAATCATCGTCTCGGGCGGCCGTGCGCTTGGGTCGGGCGACGCCTTTCACCAGTTTATCGATCCCCTGGCGGACAAGCTCGGCGCGGCGGTCGGCGCCAGCCGCGCCGCGGTCGATGCGGGCTACGCCCCTAACGATTACCAGGTCGGCCAGACCGGCAAGATCGTCGCCCCGGAACTCTACATCGCCATCGGAATCTCGGGCGCCATCCAGCACCTCGCCGGCATGAAGGATTCCAAGATCATCGTCGCGATCAACAAGGACGAGGAAGCCCCCATTTTCCAGGTCGCCGACATCGGCCTGGTCGGCGACCTCTTCAAGCTCATCCCGGAACTGACCGAGAAACTGTAAGCGCTTCGCCCCGAAGTGGTACTTCGGGGCGGGTTTCACGCGGTGCACGTCTGCCTTGATCGAGATGCACCCTAGCTCGTCACCCCCGCGAAAGCGGGGGTCCCGCTTCTTATTCCTTCCGGCGTGGGTTCGTGGCCGCCCAAAAGGAAGAAGCGGGATTCCCGCTTTCGCGGGAATGACGGTCTACTCCGCCGGAACCACCACCTGGCCGCGCTCCGGCTCACCCCGGGCGACAGGGGCTCCATCGGCCTGGTACCCGTTGAAAAACGCCGGCAGCCCCAACCCCTCGCCGAACCTGACCCCCGTCTGCAGGTGGTAATGCACATGCGGCTGGGTCGAACTGCCGCTGTTGCCGCACAGACCTACAACCTGGCCTGCAACCACGCTGTCGCCCACCTTCACGGCGAGGCTCCCCTGCCGGAAATGGGCCAGCAGCGATCGCTCGCCGTCGCCATGATCGATCACCACGTGATTGCCCGGCGGCGCCACCCCCGCGAGCTTCTCCGAAGGCCGCGGATTGTCCGGTTGGTCGCCGACCGCCGACACGATCCGCCCCGCCGCGGGCGCAAGCACCGGCTGCCCCCAGCAATAATGATCTTCGTTGCGAAGCCCGCCATTGGCGGCGAACCTGCCCTCGCGCTGCAACAGGAAATCGTAGGCAAAGCGCTGGTCCGGCGCGATCACATGGTAGTTGCGGATCGCATCGCGCCCGCCCCAGCTCACATACCAGCCGCTGCCGGCTCCCGGCCGCGTGAAGGGCAGATGCAGCGGTGTCTTGGTCTGATACTCCAGAAACGGGCTCGCCGCCGGCACGATGCTCGGCCCAACCCACGCCCCACTGATCCGGCCTTCCCCATCGAACACCCAGTTCAACGTAACCCTGGCAACCCGCTCGAACCGGCTCACGCGATAATAAGACGTGAAGCGATCCTCATGGAAGCTCTGCTCCTCCAGCAGCTCCAGCTCCGGTCCCGCTCTGGCTCGAACCTCGGCGGCGAACCGTGCAAGCCCCGCTTCACCGCCGATGACCGCAAGCATCTCGGGGGTCATCCGCGCCGCAAGCGCAGTGGGTTCACCAGTGAGCAGCGCTTGCGTCGCCGCTTGCCCACGCGCCGCGGTCTCGACGTCGGGAGGGGCGAGCAGCAGAAGAAGGAACAAGGACGCAGACACCAAGCGAGGCTGTCACGCCTGCGCGAAAGGGTCAATCGAAGCCGGACAGGAAGGCGGCAACGTTGGCGCCCAAAGCGTCAACCGCATAGCCCCCTTCCATGACGATGGCGGTGGGCAAGCCAAGACCCGCGATCCGGCGGGCGATGCGCGGGTAATCCTCTGTCTGGATGTCGAAAAAGCTGATCGGGTCGCCGGCATAGGTGTCGGCGCCGAAGGAGCAGAGCAGGATGTCCGCCCCGAAGCGCTCGATGCCGGCAAGCGCCGTCTCGAGCGCGGCGGAGAAGCCATCCATCGTCGTGCCGCGCGGCAGTGGGAGGTTGAGGGTCGTGCCTTCGCCTTCGCCCACTCCGGTCTCGTCCGAATGGCCCCAGTAGAAAGGGTAGTCCATCTTCGGATCGGCGTGGATCGAGGCGAAAAACACGTCGCCGCGGCCCAGGAAGATGTCCTGCGTGCCGTTGCCGTGGTGATAGTCGATGTCGAGGATCGCGACCCGCCCGCCCACATCCGCCGCGAACTGCGCGGCCACCGCCATGGCGTTCACATAGCAATAGCCGCCCATATAATCCGCGCCGGCATGATGGCCCGGCGGCCGGCACAGGGCGAAGGCGGCTCGCTCACCGTCCAGCACCGCCTCGGTCGCCGCAAGCGCCGACTGCGCCGACCAGTAGGTCGCCTCCCACGTGTGCTCGGCGATCGGCGTCGAGGCGTCATAGCTATAACGGCCGAGCCGCGCGTCGATCCTGGAGAGAGCGAGCGGCCGCCGCCTGACCACGGGCCAGACGTAGGGGATGGTGTCGCCCGCCCGCCCAGCCGCGCGCCAGTCCGCCCAGGCGCTCTTCAGGAAGTCGAGATAGTCCTCCGGATGCACCCGAAGCAGCGGCCCCTCGCCGAAGTCCCGCGGCGCTTCGGCCGGCTGCAACGCGGCAAGCATCGCATCCACCCGGCCGGGATGCTCGGCAAAGGCGGTGAAGCCGCCATTGTGCAGCTCCTGCGACGGCGCATGGAGGCGCTGGCGGGGGTCATGGAAGTTTCGCATCAGCGGGGCGTCAGATCCTGCGGCAAGGTCGGTTCGGAAAGCAGCGTCTTCATCCGAGCCCAGCGCGCCTCGGGCTCCTCGCCCGCCGACTCGACATGGGCGCGGACCAGGTCCTGCCCAAGGCCGTAATTGATCACGTAGGAGCGATATTGGTCGGTAAAGGCGATCGACTGCTCGGCCCGCGCGGGGGAGACGAGCTGGTATGTGCGGGTAAGTTCGATCGCCTGCTCCTTGGTGATCCGCCCCTCCAGATAGTCCCGTGCGATGGTGAAGCGTGCGCCGGCAAGCTCCTGCATCGCCGACTGCAGCGCCAGATATTGCGGCGCATCGTCCACCGGCAGCCCGGCCAACGGGTACAAGGCCTCGGTCTCGTAGCGCAGCCGCTCGGGGCCGGGGAACGCAAGCTCGATGCCGTAATTGGCCGAACCCTCGGCGATCAGCGATTGCGGCGAATAGAGCGGGTAAACGGTGAACTCGGTCCAGCCCCGCTCTTGCGCCAGCGAACGCTCCAGCAGCATGTTGTAGACGTGGTGGCCGGGATAGCCTTCGTGGCAGCCAAGATCGACCGCGCGGCTCAGCCGGATCGGCAGATCGGTGTTGACCTGGATAAGGCTGGTCGCCTTGCCCTTGTACCAATTGTAGCCGGACCAGCTCTTGCCGGTGACGAACTCCAGCGTGAACTTCTCTCCCTCGGGCAGCGCGATATGCTCGGCGGTGCGGCGCTTGCACTCGGCGATGGCGGCGCGGAACACCGGCTCCAGCCGCTCCTTGGGAATGGTGAAGCGGTTCTGGAACGCATCGACCCGGTCCGACAAGGCGCCGCTTCCCGGCACCAGCGCCTCGATGCGCGCAAGCACCGGATCGTAAGCGGCGAGCGGCTTGAGCTCCGGCCGGACGCCGAACAGCCCCTCCGCCTCGTCGGCAAAGCTCAGTTTCTCGCCCCGGAGCATGCGAAGCCGGGTCTCGGCCGCGTTGAGCTGCGCCAGCAGGAAGGCGCGCCGCCGTTGCTCCATCCGGTCGAGCTTGGCGTCCTCGACATCGTGGGCGCGCCTCGACAGCTCGCTTGCCGCCGCCGCCAGATCGGCGAGACTTCGGGGCGCGGCCTTGGCCGCCGCCTGCCACTCGGCGGGCCCGTAATAAGCGTCGATATAGCCGGGCTCGCGTTCGCCGATCTCGAGCTGCAACTGGACATAGTCCTTGGCGATCTCGTCCAGGCTGTCGCCCGCCTTGCCGCCCGAAACGCAGCCGCCGAGCAGCAACGCCGCCGCGAGGAATGCCAGGATGTGCTTCATCGCCGTTCCACTCCGTCCGCATCGCCGTCGGCAAGGATCTCGCCGCGCATCTTTTCTTCCTCCTCCGCCGATCCAGCCTCGGCGGGCGCGAAGCGGATGATCAGGAAGCCGAGCACCGCCGAGGCGAAGGAGCCCAGCAATACGCCGATCTTGGCCTCCTCCACCAGCCGCGGATCACCCGGAAAGGCGAGCGCGCCGATGAACAGGCTCATCGTGAAGCCCACCCCGCACAAGGTCGCCACGCCGTAGATCTGCGGCCACGACGCACCGCGCAGCTTGCTTGCGAGGCCGAGCCGCACCATCAGCGCCACCGCCCCGAAGATGCCGATCTGCTTGCCCAGGAACAGCCCCGCGGCAATGCCGAGCGGCAGCGGCGCGACGAGGTCGCCCAGCCCCATCCCCGCCATTGAAACACCGGCATTGGCGAACCCGAACAAGGGCACGATTCCGAACGCCACCCACGGGCTAATGCCATGCTCCAGACGGTGCAGCGGCGAATGCGGCGCATCGGGGGCGCCGGGGGTGGGGATGATCGGAATGGTCATCGCCGCAAGCACACCTGCGATGGTCGCATGCACGCCCGACAGCAGCACCGCGTACCAAAGCGCCGCGGCGAGCAGCAGATAGGGCCACAGCTTGATCACGCCGTTCTTGTTGAGAATGTACATCGCCAGCAGGATCCCGGCCGCGATGCCCAGCGCCAGCGTCTCGATCGACGCGGTGTAGGCAAGGGCGATGATCGCCACCGCCCCCATGTCGTCGACGATCGCCACCGTGGTCAGGAACAGCTTCAGCGAAGTCGGGGCTCGGCTGCCGAGCAGGGCAAGCACCCCGATCGCGAAGGCGATGTCGGTCGCCGCCGGGATCGCCCAGCCGTTGCGCAGCACCGGTGCGCCGCTGCCGACAACCAGCAGGTAGATCAGCGCGGGAACCGCCATCCCCGCCGCCGCCGCCACCGCCGGGAGACGCCGCCGCTCCCAGCTGTTGAGCTGCCCATCGACGAACTCGCGCTTGATCTCCAGCCCGACGAGCAGGAAGAAGATCGCCATCAGCCCGTCGTTGATCCACAGGTGCGCGCTCATCGGCCCAAGCTTGGGCGTCAGCACCGGCCCCACCGGGTCGTGCAGCAGGTGGTGGTACAAGTCGTAAAGCGGGCTGTTGGCGACGATCAGCGCCAGCGCCGCCGCCGCCATCAGCAGCACGCCCCCCGCCGCCTCGCTGTCGAGAAACCGCCGCAGAGCCGAAAACGGCCCTTTCCTTGTCGAAGCATCGGTCATCGCGCCGGTCTTAGCCGCCGGGCGTGTGCGAGGGAAACCCCCGAGGCCCGGGGCGTTCCATGGCGATGGACGTCGCCGCCGCTTCACTCGCCCCAACCCACCCGCTCCCCCATGTGGTCGAGCCCTCGGTTGACCCAAGCCTCGCCGCCCTCCTCGCTTACGCCAAGCGGGAGCGTCCCGCGCTCGACGCCGCTCTGCTCCACTCCGGCGCGCTCCTCTTCCGCGGCTGGCGCACCGACAGCCTCGAGGACTTCAACGCCTTCGTCTCCGCCTTCTCAGGCTCGGAAGAGCGCTTCGGCTATGCCGGCGGCGCCTCCCCCCGCAGGGGGCTGGGCGGCAAGGGCCTCTACAGCTCCACCGAATATCCGCCCTCCATGTGGCTCTCCCTCCACAACGAATTGTCCTACGCCGGCGTTCAGCCGCGCCGCTTGTACTTCTTCTGCCAGGTCGCGCCGGTGACGGGCGGCGAGACTACCCTGGCGGACAGCCGCCGGATCCTCTCCGCCCTCGATCCGGCCATGGTTGCCGAGTTCCGAGGCCGAGGCCTGCGCTACATACGCAACCTCTCCCCGCTCGAAGGCAGCGGCTACGGCTGGCCCGAAGCCTTCGAAACCGGCGATCCAGCCAAAGCCGAAGCCCGCGCCCGCGCAATCGGCGCCGAGGCCGAGTGGCGCCCAGGCGGCATCCTGCGCGTCCGCCAGACCCGCTCGGCCACCGCTTTTCACCCCGAAACCGGCGAGGAAATCTGGTTCAACCAGGCCGACGGCTTCCACCCCACCGCACTCAGCCCCTCTGCCTATGCCGAACAGCTCGCCCTTTGCGGCAGCGAAGAAAACTTCCGCCTCAACGTCACCTTCGCCGACGGCGGCGCGATCCCAATCAAGGCGCTAACCCGAATCCGCGAAACCCTCACCGCCCAGACCATCCCGCACCGGTGGCGGACGGGCGACATCCTTGCCCTCGACAACCACCTCGCCGCCCACGGCCGCGCGCCATTCGAGGGGCCAAGGAAGATCGCCCTCGCGATGACCTGATTCACCGCACTAGCCAATGTTGCCGTGTGTAACGCGTGCCCAGCTTCATGTTACAATTTCTGCCTTTCGATAACATGTTCCACATGGTACGTACGGCAAACCCAATTTTGCGAACATGAGCAGCATGAGCCTGAAGCCAACCTACGCCATTCCCGAGCTTCCGCCGAAAGCTGAACTCGAGACCACGAGCGTGCTAAGGCTGGCGGCCAAAGCTCACAGGAACTTGGCCGAGTTGAAGGGGCGCTCTGCCAACATCCCCAACCCCAGCATCCTCATCGACACGTTGTCCTTGCAGGAAGCCAAGGCAAGCTCCGAGATCGAGAACATCATCACCACACAGGATGAGCTTTTCCAGGCCAGTCTGTTCCCGGAGAATCCTGCCTCCCCTGCGGCAAAGGAAGTGGCCCTCTATCGGGACGCCCTTCGCGTCGGGTGGGAGCGGGTCCACGACCAACAGGGCCTGCTCACCAACAACACCATCGTTGCAATGTTTCAAACGCTGAAGCGCACAGGCGGCTCATTTCGCGACACGCCCGGCACTGCGCTCAAGAACGAAGCGAGTGGCAAGTTGGTGTACATCCCTCCGCAGGACGCGAATGTTGTCAAAATCCAGATGGGTAAGCTTGAGACCTTCATCAACGACGATGCGCTGTGCGATCTCGATCCCTTGGTAAAGATGGCAATCATCCACCATCAATTTGAAAGCATTCACCCCTTCCCGGACGGCAACGGCCGCATCGGCCGCATCGTCAATGTCTTGTACCTAACCCGGCAGAAGCTTCTGGAAATTCCGATCCTTTATCTGAGCCGGCATATCACAGCTAATAAAGCCGATTACTACAAATATCTGCAGTCCGTACGTGAGGATGGCGATTGGGAGCCATGGCTCCTTTACATGCTGGACGCAGTAGCAAGTACGTCGATCGAGACTCTGCGGCTCGTCGAGGGGATCAGGTCTCTGATGGCAGATTACAAAAATCAGATACGATCAAACCGTCGCCGGATTTACTCGCAAGAGCTTCTTAATATCTTGTTCCGGCATCCTTATACACGTATCGAACACGTCCAGCGCGAGCTCGATACAACCCGGCAAACGGCCTCCCGGTACCTGGATGAGCTTGTTCTCGAAGGTTTGCTCACGAAACATAAGTTCGGCAAGAGCAACTACTATGTGAACGACGGCCTTGCCGATCTATTCCTGGACGTCGGGGCCAAGCAGGTCGGCTAAACGTCCAAACGCAGTGTAACTCACGCGCACTCGTGGCCGCGCCAATAGCGGTGCCGCTTGCCCGCAGTGCCGCGTGCCATCACGGCGCAGCTCAGGTCGCCTGTCGTCGGCGAGACGCACCAGGGCATCGGGCGCTTGCCGCCGGGCGCCGCCCCCGCCGTGCCTCACCCGTTGCAGGCGCAGCCCTTGCCCTTGTGGCAGGTCTTGCTGCGCGCGATGCAGCTATCGCCGCATGCCTTGCCGGCCGAGCAGGTTTTGCAGCAGCCGCGCGCGAGGCCTGCCCCGGCCACCGCGCATGGGCTGAGCGACGCCGGCCCGGCGGCCAGCAACAGGGCCGCAAGGGCGAACAGCGCCCGCCTCACGGGCGGCACCCAAGCTCGGCGTCGAGCGACCCGAAGTTCTGCCGCCCGGCGCGCGGGAACAGAACCAGCAACGCGCGCTTCTCGATCTCGGCGATCGGCTTCCGCATCGTGCAATGGTTGGCGTTCTTTGGCGTCTCCTGCTCGAAGATGAAGCTGGACGCACGGGTCCGCCCGCCGCTTTCCACCGCGATCACTTTCCAGTAGCCGGACGGCAGCCGGTGGGGCTCGTCGGCTCCCGGCAAGGTTCCGATCGCCCGCTCGTACAGCGGCCCGGTGAGCACATAGACCACCAACGCGGCGTCGCTCCGCGCCAGCGTCCGCTCGGCGTTCTCCAGCCGGACCCAACTGCCTTGATTCAAGTCCGCCTTCTGCGGCGTGATATTCGAAAAGTAGTTCGAGTCCTTCCAGAACGGCGTCGCGGTAAAGCTGGCGAGAGGCGCCTGGTGTCCGCGGTCTGTTTTCAATGCCGCGTTGGCGCCCGCATAATCCGCCTCTTCGATCGTTTCGTCCGCCCCCAGCCATGGGTCCGGTTTGAAGTCCCTGTTATCGTTGCTGCCGAGAGCTGCCTTGGTGACGCGGTAGGCGACCCAGTCGGCGAATTTGGTGAGGTCGTTCGACGACAGCGAGTAGATCTCGCGCACCACCAGGTCGTTGGTGCTTGCCGTGCCGCTCGGGCAGCCGTGCAGACAGTGAAAGGTGTGGATTTCGGCCCGCGCCGTCCGCGCTGCCGTTTCCGCCGCTGCGGCGGCTTCCGGCGACAGGACCACCGCCTCGGCGGGCGCGGCCTCCGCCGCCTCGTGAGGCTGCTGCTGAGCAAGCAAGGCTCCCGGCGCAGCCATAAGTGCGGCCGCGAGCGCGAACCGGGCGATACGATGATGCATATGTGACCCTCCCCAGCACAAGGCTGGGCGCGATCCGGGCGCAAGTCGCCGCCATGTCGGTCCGTTATGGTGTGAAACACCCCCGAAATGCTTCGGACTAGAGCCATTTCGGATAGAACCCGGCAATCGCGTCGGGAGGCTTGCCAGAGCCCTCACCAAATCGGATGATGTCTGCTCCGATACGGAGTCGTTATGGATTGGGGTGGGCCCATTCTGACGAGCCTCGACGTAGTGGTGCGGGAGGCGGCGTTATTCGCCGCGGCGGGGTTTATCGTCCTCGGCGCGGGCGATTTGCTCGTCGATGCGCGATGGCTGCTGCTGCGCGCCCGGCGTGGGAGAGCCCCTCTTCCCAAGGTCGCCGACCTGCCTCCGCCGCGCCGGCCGGGCACGCTCGCGATCTTCATTCCCGCCTGGGATGAAGCGGCGGTTATCGCCGACATGCTCCAACATGCGCTGCGCGCCTGGGGCGAGGGCGCCTACCGCCTTTATGTCGGCTGTTACCCGAACGATCCGGCGACGATCGCCGCAGTGCGGGCAATTTCCGATCCTCGAATTCGCGCCGTGATCGGCGGAAAAGCGGGGCCCACCACCAAGGCCGACTGCCTCAATACGTTATGGCAGGCCCTGCTCGCCGACGAAGCCGCCGACGGCCGCACCGCCAAAGCGGTGATCCTGCATGATGCCGAGGATCTCGTTCCGCCCGAAGAGCTGCGCGTCTTCGACAGCGTGATCGAGCGCTGGGATCTGGTCCAGCTGCCGGTCCAGCCGCTCATTCATCCCGGCTCGAAATGGGTCGGCGGCCATTATGCCGACGAATTCGCCGAAGCCCATGGCAAGGAGATGCCGGTTCGAGAGGCCGTCGGCGCCGCTTTACCTTCCGCCGGCGTCGGCTGCGCTTCCTCGCGCGAAGTGCTGCAGCGGATCGCGCAAGGCGGCGGCGGCCAGCCGTTCGACGCCGCCAGCCTCACCGAGGATTACGAACTCGGCCTCAAGGTGCGGGAGGCCGGCGGCACCTCCACCTTTCTGCGCATTGCGGGAGAGGACGGACGCGTCGTTGCCACCCGCGAATATTTTCCCGGGACGGTTCCGGCTGCGGTCGCCCAAAAGGCGCGGTGGATGGCCGGCATCGCGCTTGCCGGCTGGGATAGGATGGGCTGGCGCGGCGGCGCCGCCGAGCGCTGGATGCGCCTTCGCGACCGGCAGTCGCTGCTCGCGGCTTTTTTGCTTTTTGCCGGCTATCTTGCACTGGGATTGTGGCTGCTGCTCGCACCCCTTCACCTGATCGCGGGCGTGCCGGCCGAGCCGTTCCCCCCGTTTCTCATCTTTCTCGCCAAGCTGAACCTGGGGGCTGCTCGTCTGGCGCATGGCGGGGCGTGCCGCCTTTACCGGCCGCACTTACGGTTGGGGTGAAGCCCTTCGCTCCGTTCCACGCGCGGCGGTCGCGAACGCGGTCGCCATGCTTGCCGCCGCCGCGGCCCTGGCGCGCTACCGCAGCCTGCGCCGCACCGGCCGGGCCGCCTGGGTCAAGACCGCCCACATCTTCCCTGCTCAGGCGGCCGCGGAATGACCCCGCCGATCCGCTTCCTCACCGGCGCGCTCGGAAGCTGGGCGTGCCTGCGTGCCGTCATGTTGGTGCCATGGGCGGCAAGCGCAGGCGCGCCTTCGACGCCGCCTTTCGCTCCACCCTTGGCGCCGGAATTGCCGAAGCTCGCCGAAGCCTCACCTCGCGCAACCGCATCCGCAATCGCGCCCGCAATCGCCAGCGCGACTTCACCTCCAGAACCCCGTTCGTCCCGAGCGAAGGCTCCCCTGAGCGAAGTCGAAGGGCGGAGGGGCGCTGGCACGCCAGTTTCAATTGCGCCGCACTCACAATTCGGGCGGCTCTTTGTGCCGGAAGCTTTACCTGGGGTCGCCCCTGCCAATCCGGGTTTCAGTCCGAGCTTGGCTCTTTCGTCAGTGGTGCGCCCCTCGACTACGCTCGGGACGAACGAGTTTGTGCCAGGTGCCGCTTCTGTCCCCCGCGCGCCCTCGCGCTGGGCCGCTTCCGCCTGGCTGCACGCCCGCAGCGGAGATTCCCCCAGTCTGGCCTCCGCTGGAATGCTTGGCGCGAGCCAGGCCGGCACCCGCCTTCGCTACCAAGCCACCCCCGGTATTTCCCTGATCGCGCGCCTCTCCACCGCTATCCGCCGCACTTCCGCCTCCGAAGCCGCGCTGGGCATAGAGTGGCAGCTGGCACGCGATATTCCCCTCCGCCTGCTCGCCGAACGCCGCCAGGCGTTGGGGCGCGAGGGCCGAAGCGCCTTTGCCGCCACCCTGCACGGCGGCGTCTCCGAACGGCCGCTGCCGCTGAGCTTTCGCCTGGACGCCTACGCCCAGGCCGGCGCCGTCGGCCTTCGTTCGCGCGACCTGTTCGCGGAGGGTACGGCCCGGATCGGCCTGCCGATCGGGTCGCGCGGCAGCGTCGGCGCCGCGGCATGGGGCGCGGCCCAGCCAGCCGTGCGGCGCCTCGATCTCGGCCCAAGCGCAAGCCTTCGCCTGCCCACGCTGGGCGCGACCCTCTCCGCCGACTGGCGCTTTCGCGTCGCCGGCAATGCCCGCCCCGGCTCCGGGCCGGCACTCACCCTTTGGACGGATTTTTGATCGGATGAACCCATGACCAGCCTGCCGCTTCAACGACGTCTCGATACCCTGGCGCGCGACATGGAATCGATGCGTGAAACGCTCGACGCCGTGGCAATGCGGCTGGAGGCCCATGGCCCACCCGATTCCGCCGCAGCCGCCGAGGCCCTGCTTGCCGCGCGCAAGACGCGCAGCGAGGCGCTCGGCCCCAATTTGTTCGGCGATCCGGCCTGGGACATGCTGCTTGCCCTGTTCGCCGCCGCCGAGCGGGGTCAGTCGCTCTCCGTATCCCGCCTTTGCGTGGCGGCTGGGGTAGCGCAGACCACCGCCCTGCGCTGGATCGAGCAACTCGAACACGCCCGCCTGGTCTCGCGCAGCGCCGACGCGGCCGACGCGCGCCGCACCCTCATCACCCTCGCCCCGGACGCTCGCGAGAAGATGCGCGGCCTGATCCGCTCGTTCGCGATCCTCCTCACCCAGGCGCCGGCCGATGCCTGAACCTGCTTTGTCCCGCTTTCGGCTTTCCCGACAGCGCCGCCGGCCTCCGCTCACGGCGCGTGACAATGCCGAAAAAAGCCTTAGGCTGGAAGGATATGGGACAAAGCGGCACCATCGGGACCGAAGCGGAATGCGGCATCGCCGCCGCGCTGGAAGTGGTTGGCGAACGCTGGTCGTTCCTGATCCTGCGCGGCGCCTTCAACGGCCTTCACCATTTCGAGGAATATCAGTCCACCCTCGGCATCGCCCGCAACATCCTCTCCAACCGTCTCGGCCGGCTGGTCGAGCACGGCATCCTGAAGCGCGAACCGGATGCGGCCGACCGGCGCCGAATCGCCTACCGCCTCACCGAGAAGGGGCGGGAGCTGCTGCCGGTGATGGTCTCGCTTCGCCAATGGGGCGAGCGATGGGTGTCGGGCGTGCCGAGCAATCCGGTGCTGGTCGATCGCACCACGCGCCGGCCGATCGCGTCCATGGCGGTGCAATCGGCCGAGGGCCGGCCGCTCAAGCACAGCGATCTGTTGTGGGTGGACCGCGCCGCGATCCCCGCGGAAGACGCCGCCTAAGCGCGGCGCCCCCCGTCCTACGGCTTATTCGTAGTCGCCGCCGGCATTGTTGTTGCGCGGCGGCGCTGCGGCGGTGAGGCGAAGCGCCTCGGCCGATGCGCTGAGCGAGCCGATTGCGTCCGGAGCCTCATCGTCGTCGACCTGGACGCGCTGCAGGTTGCCGACCAGCGATTCTTCCAGGTTGCGCGGGCGCACGGTTTCTTCGGCGATCTCGCGAAGCGCGACGACCGGGTTCTTGTCGCGGTCGCGGTCGATGGTCAGGTCGGCGCCCCCCGAAATCTGGCGGGCGCGCTGCGCGGCGAGCAGCACGAGGTCGAAACGGTTCGGGATCTTGTCGACGCAATCTTCGACGGTAACGCGCGCCATGAAGCAGCTCCGCTCTAAACTTGGGCTGTTGGAAAGGGCGGCAGGTAGCCGCGGGGGGCCGGAATGTCAATGTTTCCGCAAGGGGCTTGCCCCCACGCGCCGCCGCCCGCATGAGCCTGCGCTTATGGGCAACCGGGCACCTCAGGATAGCGCAATCACGGCCGAGGTCGGCGGCCACAGCCTCGTCTTGCTGCCCGACGGCCCGGCCCGTCTGGACGCGCTCATCGCCCTCATCGAAGGCGCGCAAGAGAGCCTTCGGTTTCTATACTATATGTTCCTGGACGACGCGTCCGGCACGCGGGTGCGCGACGCCCTCATCGCCGCTGTGGCGCGCGGCGTGAAAGTGTCGCTGCTGGTCGATGGCTTCGGCTCCACCGCCAATCTCGATTTCTTCCGCCCGCTCACCGACGGCGGCGTCGCTTTCTGCATCTTCAGCCCGCGTTGGGGCCGACGCTACCTGCTGCGCAACCACCAGAAGCTTGCGCTGGCCGACGAGCGCAAGGTGATGATCGGCGGCTTCAACATCTCCGACGCCTATTTCGGAACATCCGAAAGCGGCGCATGGCGCGACATCGGCCTGCAGGTGGAGGGCGATCGGGTCGCCTGCCTGGTTAGTTATTTCGACGAGCTGTTCCGCTGGGCGCAATCGGACAAGAGCCGGATCCGCGACCTCAGGCGCGTGCTGCAGAAGCACAGCGTCACCGAAGGCCCGCTGGATTGGCTGTTCGGCGGACCGACCCGCCGCTTGAGCCCCTGGGCCCGCGCTGTCCGCCGCGACATGCTCCGGGCCAGGCGGCTCGACATCGTCGCCGCTTATTTCGCGCCGAGCCCCGGAATGCTTCGGCGGATCGCCGGGGTCGCGCGGCGGGGCGTGCGTGCGCGGGTGGTCACCGCCTCCAAATCGGACAACACATCCACGATCAGCGCGGCGCGCAACACCTATTGGTGGCTGCTCAAGCGCAAGGTCGAAATCTACGAATATCAGCCCACCAAGCTGCACACCAAGCTCTTCGTGGTGGACGATGTCGTCCACATCGGTTCCGCGAATTTCGACATGCGCAGCCTGTTTCTGAACCTCGAGATGATGCTCAGGATCGAAGATGCGAAGTTCGCGGCCGCGATGCGCCGTTTCGTGGACGGGGAGATCGCCTCGAGCCGCGCCATCACGCTGGAAAGCCACGGCAAGGAGCGCACCCCGCTCAACCGCTTCCGCTGGGCGTTCGGCTATTTCATCGTTGCGGTGGCCGATTACCGCATTTCGCGCCGGTTGAACTTCCCGGTTTGACGCGGTGTCAGTCCTTCCAGCACCAGAAAAGCTGGGCGGGCGGCACGTTGAGCCACTCGAAGCCCCGGTCGATGCGTTCGAAATTGGGGCTCAGGAAGTTGAGCACCTTGGGCGAAAATTGATACACCAGGAACGCTCCGCCCGGCCGAAGCGACTCCGCGGTCGCTTGGGCGATCGCCGGTCCGACGCCCGGCGGCAGAGTGGAGAAGGGAAGGCCCGAAAGCACGTAATCGGCATGGTCGAAGCCGAAGCTCCCCATGATCTCGCCCACGTCCGCCGCCGATGCCGTCACCGCCCGCAGCCGCGAATCGCGAATCTTGGCATTGAGATAGGTCGTGAAATCGGGATTGGTGTCGAGCGTCAGCAACACCGCATCGGCCGGTAGCCGGTCAAGGATGTGCTGGGTGAAGGTGCCGACGCCCGGCCCGTACTCGACGAACAGCTTGGTGTTGGCCCAGTCTACGGGCGCCAGCATCTTGTCGATCAGCACCTTGGAGGACGGGATCACCGATCCCACCATCACCGGATGCTTGATGAATCCCTTCAGGAAAAGCCACAGCGGATGCCCGCCGCTTCGGCGCGCAAAGCTGCGCGTCCTCTGTACCTGTTCGCCGGATAGAGTCATGCCGCGTCCCGTAAATCTCTGGATCGAAAGGTTCGTTGGCAAATCAACGCCGCAATGGCAAGGGCGAGGCATCCCTCACCGGCCATTTCCCCGATAACGGGACAGGCCGCTTCTTTTCCGGGACCTGACCGCCATGGCGACTTTGCCCCGCTTGCCCACCGGCCGATTCGCGCTGCTGTTCGCGGTGATGCTGGTCGCCGCAGCGGGCAATACCGCGATGCAATCACTGATGCCGTCGATCGGCCGCGAGCTGGAAATCCCCGATTTGTGGGTGGCCGTTGCCTTCAGCCTCTCGGCCGTGGTCTGGGTGTTCACGGCGCCCCACTGGGCGCGCCGCGCCGACCAGCGTGGCCGGCGAGCCCTGATGCGGCTCGGCCTCTACGGCTTCATCCTGTCGATGATCGTCTGCGGCGGGGTGCTCGCCGCTGGCCTCGAAGGCCTGCTCAGCGGCACGGCGGTGTTCGTGATCTTCATCTTCGGGCGCGCCATCTACGGCACCTTCGGCTCGGCCTCGCCGCCCGCCGTCCAGGCCTATATCGCCGCCCGAAGCGAGGGCGAGCAGCGCACCGCCTACCTTGCGGCGCTCGCCTCCTCCTTCGGCCTCGGCACCATCATCGGCCCGGCGATCGCGCCGCTGTTCATTTTCCCGCCGCTTGGTTTGTCCGGCCCGCTGATCGTCTTCGCGCTGATCGGCATGGTCGTGCTCGCCGCCGTCGTCACCCGCCTGCCCGACGACACCCCCACCTCCAGCGCACGTGGGCGAATCGCCGATTACCCAAGCATCGGCGGCTCCACCGGCGAACGCGCGGCGGAGAGCGAAGAGCAAGCGACCGCGCCGCTGCGCTGGCGAGACCCGCGCGTACTGCCGTGGCACATCATCGGCGTCGTCGGCGGGCACGGCCAGGCCGCCTTGCTCGGCGTCATCGGCTTCCTCGTCATCGACCGTCTGCACCTGCCGCCATCGGAGGCGCAGCACATGATCGCGATCGTGCTGATGTCCGGCGCCGCCGCAACGCTGCTCGCGCAATGGGGCCTGATCCCGCACTTCAGCCTCCACCCGCGCCAGCTCGTCCTTTGGGGTGCGCTCCTCTCCGCGGCGGGTATCCTGGTCACCGGCCTGTCTACCGGCCTTTACGGCATCACCCTCGGCTTCGCCTTGGCCTCCCTCGGCTTCGGCTTCTTCCGCCCAGGCTTCACCAGCGGCGCCTCCCTCGCCGTCACCCCGGCCGAGCAGAACGTCGTCGCCGGCATGGTGACCTCGGTCAACGGCGTCGCCTACATCGCAGCCCCGGCACTTGCCGTCGCCCTCTACGGCGTCTCCCTCCCGCTCCCCTTCCTCATTACCGCCGCCCTGATGCTGGGCCTGGCACTGTGGGTCGCGCTACGCTTCAAGCCATGAGTTTTCTTTATTTCTAGCGCTGAATTGTCTATGCCGACGCCATGGCGCAGATGAACATCTCGGTCCCCGACAGGCTCAAGGCATGGGCGGAAGCCCGGGTTGCCGAAGGGCGCTACAGCAGCACCAGCGACTATGTGCGCGATCTGATGCGCCGCGATCAGGACGGTGCGGAGGGGCAAGCGCGGCTCCAGGCGGCGATCGACGACGGCCTTGCCTCCGGCGTGAGCAGCCGGAGCATGGACGAGATCATCGCAAGCGCCCGCCCCAACGGCTGAGGTGAAGATCCAGCTCAGCAAAGCCGCGGACCGCGACCTCGCTGACATTCTCGAATCCGGCATCGCTCAGCACGGCTGGCCGGTTGCCGAGGCATATGCCCGCAACCTGCAGCGCACGATTGCGCGGCTCGAAGATCATCCTGAACTCGGCATCTTGCGAACGGACCTGCAGCCGTCGCTGCGCAGCCTCTCCTGCGGCGAGCACCTGATCTTCTACCGCACCGCCGCAGAGCCAATCCTGATAGTCCGCATCCTGCACAAGGCGATGGATATCCATTGGCGCCTCAGGCCCTGATCGCCTAATCCGTGCCCTTGGGCCCGCGCGGCTTGAGCATGCCGGGCGAGATGAAGCCCATGCCGCCGGGGTTGGAGCTCATCGCGTCCTGCTTCAGATGCTCCTGGATTTTCTCATAATCCTTTTCCATCTCCGGCGTCACCGAAGCGCGCGTCTCCTCCAGTGCCTTTTCGAAATTCTCCATCGTCACCTGCGTGGCATCGATCGAGTTGCGAAGCGCAAACAGGCCGGCGCGGCGGACGAGGTCCTCCAGATCGGCGCCGGTGAACCGTTCCGTACGGGCGGCAAGGCTGTCGAGATCGATGTCGTCGGCCAGCGGCATCTTGGCGGTGTGGATGCCGAGGATGTGCCGCCGTCCGTCGCTGTCGGGGACCGAGACGTAGATCAGCTCGTCGAACCGCCCGGGCCGAAGCAGAGCCGGGTCGATCAGATTGGGCCGGTTGGTCGCGCCGATCACCACCACCGAACCGAGCTCTTCCAGCCCATCCATTTCGGCAAGAATGGTGTTCACCACCCGCTCGGTCACCTGCGGCTCGCCAAGCCCGCCGCCGCGCGCCGGCACCAGGCTGTCGAGTTCGTCGATAAATATCACGGTCGGCGCGACCTGGCGGGCGCGGGCGAACAGGCGGGCGATCTGCTGCTCGCTTTCGCCATACCATTTCGACAGCAGATCCGACGATTTGACGGCGATGAAATTCGCCTCCGCCTCGCGCGCCGTCGCCTTGGCGAGCAGGGTCTTGCCGGTGCCGGGAGGCCCATAAAGCAGGAACCCCTTGGCCGGCCGGATGCCCATTCGCTTGAACGCTTCGGGGCTCTTCAACGGCAGCTCGACGCCTTCGCGAAGCCGCTCGCGGGCGGCGTCGACTCCGCCGATGTCGTCCCAGCCAACCGTCGGCGCCTGCACCATCACTTCGCGCATCGCTGATGGCTGCACGCGCTTCAAAGCTTCCTCGAAGTCCGAACCCGTCACGGATAGGTTCTCGAGCACCTCGGGCGGGATCGTGCCTTCCTCCAGGTTGATCTTGGGCATGATGCCGCGCACCGCCTCGATCGCCGCCTCGCGGGTCAAGGCGGCAAGGTCGGCGCCGACGAAACCGTAGGTGCGCCGCGCAAGCTCGGCGACGTTGACGCCGCTGTCGAGCGGCATGCCGCGGGTGTGGATGGCCAGGATTTCGCGCCGTCCGCGCTCGTCCGGGACGCCGATCACGATCTCGCGGTCGAAGCGGCCGGGCCGGCGCAGCGCCTCGTCGATCGCTTCCGGCCGGTTGGTGGCGGCGATGACGACAAGGTTTTGCCGCGGCTCGAGCCCGTCAAGCAGGGTCAGGAGCTGGGCGACGAGCCGCTTCTCGGTCTCGCCCTGCACCTGGCCACGCTTCGGTGCAATCGAGTCGATCTCGTCGATGAAGATGATCGCCGGCGAGGATTTTGCCGCTTCCTCGAACACTTCACGAAGCTTGCGCTCGCTCTCGCCATAGGCCGAACCCATGATCTCGGGCCCGGCGATGTGGAAGAAGCTCGCGTCGCTTTCATTCGCCACCGCACGGGCAAGCCGCGTCTTGCCCGTGCCCGGAGGGCCGTAGAGCAAGACGCCCTTGGGCGGATCGACGCCCAGCCGCTCGAAAATCTCGGGGTAGCGAAGTGGCAGCTCCACCATCTCGCGAAGCTGGTCGATGGTCGTGCCCATGCCGCCGAGATCGTCATAGGTGACGTCCGCGCGGCGCGTTTCCGTGGCCTCGGCGAACTCCGGAAGCAACTCCACGTCGGTGTTGGTGTCGATGTGAACGATGCCCTTGGGCGTAGTCGAAACTACCGTCAGGCGGATTTCCTGAAGCGCATAAGCTGGCGCGTGGAGCATCTGGCGAAGCTCGGGGGGAATGTCGCCGCGCTGCACCTGCTGCTGGCCGGTGGTCGCAACCACGTCGCCGGCGGTCAGCGGCTTCATTCCGAAACTGCGCTTCAGCGCCTGTGCCGATCCATGCAAACGCAGGTTCTTCTGTGCCGGGGCGAACACCACCCGCTGCGCCGCCTTCGATTCGGCCTTGCGCAACGTCACGTAATCGCCCGATCCGATCTCGGCATTGGCGCGCTGCAGGCCGTCCAGGCGGATGATGTCGAGGCCCTCGTCCTCCGAATAGGGGCCGACCGCGCGCGCCGGGGTGCCGCGCTTGCCGGTCACCTCGATCACGTCGCCTTCCGCCAGGCCCAGTTCAGCCATCAGCCGCCGCGGCAGGCGGGCCAGGCCGCGGCCGCTATCCTCCGGACGCATCGTCGCCACCTGAAGCCGGGTCGGCTGCTTTTCCTCGTCCGCCATCTCGGCCTCGCTCCTCGCTCGTTCGTTAAGGCAGATAGGATTGGGAAACGGCAGCGCCAGCGTTCCGGGTCCGCAAGGCGCAAAAAAAGGGCCGGTTCCGAAGAACCGACCCTGTAAAGTTTTTAGGAGAGGATGCCTGAAAGGCAGGGACTTTCTCTGCCTCCGCAAAAATTTGTGCAAGTGCGAAGAAATATGCTACGGGTGCATCAATTGCACTCGACACCTGAGGGCGACGGCTGCTCGTTTCGACGCCGACCCAGGTGCAGTGCACAAAAAAAGGTGCGTGAACATGCGCAGACTGCCGCCCCTGACCGCCATTGAGGCATTCGTCCAGGTCGCGCGCCTCGGCTCGCTCAAGGCCGCGGCCGAGGCGCTGGCGCTGTCCTCCCCCGCTTTGACCCGGCGAATCCAGGCGCTTGAACGTTTCGTCGGCCACCCCCTTTTCGAGCGCCGCCATCACGGCGTGCACCTCAACGCCGACGGCGATCGGCTGCTCACCGACATCGGTCCGTCGATCGATGCCCTTGCGGTGGCGATGGAGCGGGCGGCCGGCAATCGCGAGATGATGCGCCTGCGCCTCGCGGTGCCCTCGCTGTTCGCCTCGCAGCGGCTGATGCCCGCTTTGCCGTCGCTCCGATCCAAACATCCCGATTTCCACATCGATCTCGACACCGGCCACAACCGCCTGGCCCGTCTCGACGACGGCCTCGACGCGGCCATCGCCATCACCGCCGACATCGATCCCTCGCTGTACGCCCGCCGGATCGACAACAATTGCATCATCGCCATCGGCTCGCGCGACGTGCAGGCCGGGCCGAATGCTATTCATGATCCGGCGCAACTCGCCGGCGCGACCATCTATCTCCACCGTGATATGCCCGAAACCTTCGCCCATTGGGCGCGGGCCATCGGCATGCCCGATCTCCAGCCGGCGGCGGTGGACAGCTTCGATTCGGGCCAGCTCATCCTCGACGCCGCCGCCCAGGGCCTCGGCGTCGCCTTCATGCTTGAACCCCACCTCAGCGCCTCGTCGGACCCCAGGCTGGTGCGGCTGTTCGATCACCGGGTGGAAAGCCCCTACAGCTATTGGTTCGCCTGCCGCCGCTCGGCCCTGTCGCGCCGCCCGGTGAAGATCTTCCACGACTGGCTGTTCGACGAAATGCTCGCCGCCTAGACCTTGATGGCGGCGATGATCCTGCGCATCGCCGCGCGCGGCAGGAAGCGGCTGGCCTGCGCGCCCACCCGGTTCTTGAGGCCCGGAATGACGATGGCGCGGTTGCGCTCCAGCCCCTTCAGGCCATCTCGCACCACGCTCACCGCATCGCCGCCCATCCGCGCAAGCCTGCTGTCGGCGGCGCCTGCAACCTGGAAGAACTCGGTCTGAGTCGGCCCCGGGCAGAGCGCGCTCACCTTCACGCCGGTGCGCTTCAGTTCCTGGTGCAGCGCCTCGGTGAGTGACAACACGAACGCCTTGCTGGCGTAGTACACCGCCATGTGCGGCCCGGCCTGGAAGGCGGCGGTGGACGCAACGTTGAGGATGCCGCCGCGCCCCCGCTCCACCATGCCGGGTACGGCGAGGCGGCAAAGCTCGGTCAGCAGCCGCACGTTGAGGTCGATCATCGCCGTCTGCCGCTCGCCCGTCAGCCGGTCGAAGCGGCCCGCCAGGCCGAAGCCGGCATTGTTGATCAACGTGTCGACGTGGAAGCCCTTGGCCTGCAACTCGGCCATCAACTTCGCGGCGGCACCGGGCGCCTCGAGGTCGGCGACGATGACCTGGGCACCGCCCACCTCCGCCGCCAGCGCATCGAGCCGCTCCCGCCGCCGGGCTACCAGGATCAGCGCCTCGCCCCGGCGGGCGCATTGGCGCGCGAATTCCGCGCCAAGCCCCGCCGAAGCGCCGGTGATCAGGGTGGCCGGCTCCGTCACCTTAGCGAAGCGTTGCCTTGACGATCTTGCCGGGCTCGCGCGGCGGCTCGCCCTTGGGGAGGGCGTCCACGTGCTCCATGCCTTCGCTCACCTGGCCCCAAACGGTGTATTGGCCATCCAGGAAGCGGGCGTCGTCGAAGCAGATAAAGAACTGGCTGTTGGCGCTGTTCGGGTTGTTGGTACGCGCCATCGAGCAGGCGCCGCGCACGTGCGGCTCCTTGGAGAACTCCGCTTTTAGGTCCGGCTTCTTGGAACCGCCGGAGCCGGTGCCGGTCGGATCGCCGCCCTGCGCCATGAAGCCCGGGATCACGCGGTGAAAGACGACCCCGTCGTAGAAGCCTTCGCCCACCAGCTCCTTGATGCGCTCGACATGGCCGGGGGCAAGGTCGGGGCGAAGGGTGATCACGACGTCGCCGCCGCTGTCGAGGCTGAGGACCAGGGTGTTGAGCTCGTCGGCCATGAGGTGGCGCCTTTCCGTTTGGGGGTGATTTCGCCACCGCCCTTAAGCCCGCCGCGCCGCCTTCGCCAGCCTTGCCTTATCGACAGCGCGGTGCGCCCGGCCTAGGGAACGGGCCGGGTCGGGCAGGCTAAGCGAGGGAGGGCAGGATGAGCGACATCGACATCGAACTCACCGCCGCTCCGCCGGCCGCCGACACGCGCCTGGACGAGGACGATCTCCTTCGTCCGGAATTCGTGCGGGAGGTGATGGACCGCGTCGAAGCCGGCGACGTGGACGCCGCCCGCGCCCTCGTCGAGCCGCTTCACCCGGCCGACATCGCCGACCTTTTCGAGCTGGTGGATCGCGACGACCGCCGGGCGCTTGCTGAGGCGCTCGAGGAAATCCTTGGCGGCGACGTGCTTGCCGAAATGAACGACCACGTCCGCGACGACGTGATCGAGGATTTCGAGCCGCACGAAGTCGCCGAAGCGGTAGGCGAGATGGAGACGGACGACGCCGTCGCCATGATCGAGGACATGGAGGAGGACGAGCAGCGCGCCGTGCTCCGCGCCCTCGACCCAGACGACCGCGCGGCGATCGAGCAGGCGCTGGCCTTCCCCGAGGAATCCGCCGGCCGCCTGATGCAGCGTGATCTGATCGCGGTGCCCGAACATTGGACGGTCGGCCACGTCATCGACTACCTGCGCGCCGGGGACACGCTGACCACCGATTTCTGGGAAGTGTTCGTGGTCGATGGGCGCCACCACCCGGTCGGCACCTGCATGCTGAGCTGGATCCTGCGCACGCCCCGCCACGTCGCCGTCGCCGACGTCATGAAGCGCGAACAGACCCTGGTCCCCGTCGACATGGACCAGGAGGAAGTCGCTCTCCGTTTCCAGAAATACGCGCTCATCTCCGCGGCGGTGGTGGACCAGTCCGGCCGGCTGGTGGGCATGATCACGGTGGACGACATCGTCCACATCATCCAGGAAGAAGCGAGCGAAGATGCCCTCCTCCTCTCAGGTGTGGGCGAAGGCGACATCAATGAATCCGTGGTGGAGAGCTACAAGGCTCGAGTGCGATGGCTGATCGCCAACCTCGGCACCGCGCTGATCGCGGCAACCATCATCGGGCTGTTCCAGGGCACGATCGCGAAGATGGTGGCGCTTGCCGCCTTGATGCCGATCGTCGCCGGGGTCGGCGGCAATGCGGGCACGCAGACCCTTGCGGTGACGGTGCGGGCGCTTGCCACCAATCAGCTCACCCAGTCCAACACCTGGCGCGTCATCGTGCGCGAGATCCGGGTCGCGTGTCTGAACGGAATCACCGTTGCGGTGCTGATCGGCCTGGCGGTGGCCCTGTTCTTCGCCAATCCAATGCTCGGCGGGGTGATCGCGGCGGCAATGCTGACCAACATCGTCATTGCCGGTTTCGCCGGGGTGATGGTGCCCGTGGCGCTCGATCAGGCGGGCGCCGATCCGGCGGTGGCGTCGTCGGTGTTCGTCACCATGGTCACCGATTCGATGGGATTTCTGGTCTTCCTGGGCCTCGCCTCAGCCTCCGGTCTGGTCGGCTAAGCTGTTGATCGAACGCGGCTAATCGGCCACAATCACAAGCATGTCCTCCCTCCACATCAGCAAGGTCGCGGTCGGCTGCGCAAGCATCTCGACGCTTGAGAAGCGCCAAAGGCTGCGGCTTGCGGACGGCGTCGTGCCGCTCGTCACCCGTTTCATGCCCAAGCGCGCGGAGGAGCTGGTCGGCGGATCGGTGTTCTGGATCGTCAAGCACCGCATCGCCGCCCGCCAGACCATCCTTGCGCTGGCCGCGCGGGAATCGGACCGGCGAACGGTGATCAGCCTTTCGCCCGATCTGGTGCCGGTGCGCGCGGTTGCGAAGCGGGCGCACCAAGGCTGGCGCTACCTGGACGCCGCCGACGCGCCGCCCGATTTCGGCGACGGCGAGGAGGACGGGCTGCTGGAACTGCCGGCCGAGCTTGCCGGCAAGCTGTCGGCGTTGCTGCTGATCTAGGGTTGTTTGCCGCAGCGCACCTGGCCGGCCGCCGGGCCGGTGACGGTGCAGGCCGGGGTGCCGAGCACCTCCACGTCGCCGCGGCCAAGGGCCGTGACTCGTGCCTTGCGGATTGCTGATATTGCGACGCTGCCAGAGGTCGATGTGGAAAGTTCGAGATCGTCCGTCTGGAGCGCTTCGCCGTCGAAGTCACCGGTGCCGGAGATGGTGGCGCGCACGATTTTCGCCTTGCCGCTCATTTGAAGCGTGCCGGAGCCGACAAGGGCGACGCCGAGCGTGTCCACCTCAACGCTGCCGACGCTCAGCCTTCCGTTGCCCGACACGCCAAGATCGACGCGCAGGCCACGCACCCGGTCGATTTCGAGGCTGCCCGCTCCGACAACCGAAGCGCTGCGCAGGCCGCGCGCCGAAAGGGTGAGATGCACGAGCCCGGTTGAAGCATTGCGGGCGCTGCCCCAGGCCGATGGATTCGGGCGGATGCGCAGAGTGCGTCCCTGCACATCCACCAGCACGCGGTCGATGGCGGCCTGGTCTCCCGTCGCCACGGCCTGCGAGCTTCCGCCGGTTGAAAGCGTCACGTAATAAGGGCCGTCCACCTGCACCCGATCGAAATCGGTGACGGAGTAGCGCCGCTCGGCGGCCGCTGCCGGCGCCGCGGCTGCCAGCATCAAGAAGAAGGGTATGGTCCTCATGCGGAGGACCATGCCCGATAATGGTTAACGCGGTGTTGCAATCCCTCAGCCGGTGCAGCGCGCCTCGCCGGAACCGACCTTGTTGATCTCGCACTTCGCGCCGCCGGCCAGGGTTACGTCGCCAGAGCCGACGATCGAGATCTCCGCCGTTTCGGTGGCTCGGCCGTTGACGTTGCCCGATCCCGCGATCGAAACGGTGGCGCGCCGCGCATCCAGCCCGGCAAGATCGAGATCGCCGGAACCGCCGATCGAAGACTCCGTGCTTCCCGCCGTTCCCGTCGCCTTGATGTTGCCCGAGCCGCCGATCGCGAAGCTCGCTTGCTCGACCTTCAACGACCCGAGTTCGATGTTGCCCGAGCCGCCGATCGCCGCCTCGAAGCTCTTGCCCTCGGCGCGATCCACTTTGAGATTGCCGGAACCGGCGAGGGAGGCCGCCCGAAGCGACGCAGTGGTGACGTAGATGGTCACGGCCTGCCGGTTGGAACTCCAGTTGAAGCCGTTCTTGTCCTTGTTGCCGATCTTCAGCTCGCCATCTTCGACCTTGATCTCAAGCTGCTCGATCAGGGCGGAATCGCCTTCCGCCCGAACCGACGGCGCACCGCCGACCGTGACGACGACGTTGTGTGGCCCGCCGAGCGCCACCCGGTCGAAACCCGCCACCTGGAAGCTGCGGTTGATCTTCTGGCCGCTCAGTTCCGTTTCTTTGGCACCGGCGGAGAAGTTGCATGCTCCGAGCAGGAGCATCGAACCCAGGATCATTGCACTGCGCATCGTTTTCGCCTCCCTCTAGTGTATTGTCTTTATAATACACACGGGTGCCGGATCGCGCAAGATGCGAAAAGGGCGGCCCCTTTCGGAACCGCCCTTCGCGTATTTCACTGGGGAAAACGCGGCTTAGACCGCCGCTTTTTCCTTGTTGTAGATCGCCGCAGCCTTGTTGAGGATCTCGAGGATCTTCACCAGGGCGGCCGGCTCGTCGATCTGCTCCATGGCGGCGAGTTCGCGCGCCAGGCGGCTGGAAGCCGCTTCGAAGATCTGGCGCTCCGAATAGCTCTGCTCGGGCTGGTCGTCGGCACGGAACAGGTCGCGGGTCACTTCGGCGATCGAGATCAGGTCGCCCGAATTGATCTTGGCTTCATATTCCTGGGCGCGGCGCGACCACATGGTGCGCTTCACCTTGGGCTTGCCCTTCAGGGTCTCGAGCGCGTCGCGCAGCGTCTTGTCGGACGACAGCTTGCGCATGCCGACGCTTTCCGCCTTGTTGGTCGGAACGCGCAGCGTCATTTTTTCTTTTTCGAAGCGCAGCACATACAGTTCGAGCTGCATGCCCGCGATGTCGGTGCTTTGCAGTTCAATGACGCGCCCCACGCCGTGCTTTGGGTACACAACATAATCGCCAACGTCGAAGCTCAACGCCTTCGCTGCCATTTAATCGACCTTCCCATGAGATGCCGCACGGTCACCGGAAGCGCGCCTCCCCAGGACGGTTCCGGTTGCCTCTCGCGGCCTTGCGTGTGTGAATCACCTCTTCGCGGCGCGCGTTCTCGCGACCGCCAGAAAGCCTTCATAGCGCAAAGCGTGCGGAAAAGCTACCCTTTTGGGCGCCTTGGCTGGAACGCGGAGCGTCAGGCGAGCAAAATGGTGCCCGCTCGGGTCAGTCGCCTTCGCCGGGGCTGGCCGAGAAGTATTTCTCGAACTTGCCCTCTTCGCCCTTATGCTCGTCGGCATCGTCCGGGGACGGGCGCTTGCGGGTGAGGTTCGGCCAGTCGGCGGAATAGGTGGCGTTGATCTCCAGCCACTTCTCCAGTCCTGCTTCGGTATCGGGCAGGATCGCTTCGGCGGGGCATTCGGGCTCGCAAACGCCGCAATCGATGCATTCGCTGGGGTTGATGACGAGCATGTTCTCGCCTTCGTAGAAGCAATCCACCGGGCACACTTCCACGCAGTCCATATATTTGCAGCGGATGCACGCTTCGGTGACGACGTAAGTCATTTGCTTCTCCCTCTCGGACGAGCCCTAGTCCCCGCCCCCTTCGCTCGTCAACGGGCCTTCGGGCACCTCCGTGTAGAGGAGCCGCGCTTCCGCGGGTGGGCCGCGGCGGACAGGAAGGGCTTCGACCTTGAGCACCCGCACCGTTCCGCGCACTGCAAAGGAGAGCACGTCGCCGACCCGCACCAGCGCGTGGGCGCGGTCGGCGATCCGGCCGGAGATGCGCAGGCGGCCCTGTTCGGCGAGGTTTTGTGCCAAAGCGCGGGTCTTCACAATCCGTGCGAACCACAGGAATTTGTCGAGACGCAGCGTCTCAGCCACGGCGCAGCCCGGCAAGCGCGGCAAAGGCGTTGGCAGGCCCGGCCGGGCGCTCGTCGCGGCGGCTCCGCATCTGTCCCTTCCAGGCCCAGCCCGCCTCGTTCTCGGTGGAACGGAAGCCGAGATCGCGCATCAGCCTCGCCACCGCCTGCGGCTGGAGGCCGAGGGAGGTGGCGAGCGCCTGATCGACGAACGGCTGCTCCTTGCCGGTGCGCGCCTCGTGGGCGTGGCGGGCGAGCCGTTCGACGAGATCGACGCGCAGCATCTGCGGCCCGACGCAGCGGTAACCCAGCTTCTGGAGGCGCGGCCGGTCTGCGTCGGCGGGCGTGGGGAGGACGACCACCGATTCGGGCGGCAGTTCGGGCACGGCTTGTCCCGACGCGGCGGCGCGCAGGGCGCTGCGCCAGCGTCGGGGCTCGGGCCTGAGCATGTCGGGGATGAACAGGTCGAGCGCGCCGATCTTGACCTTGAGCCCCGTGATCAGCCGCCGTTGCTCCCGCTCCAGGGTGGCGAGCGGCTTCGCCACCGCCTCACGCGCGACGATGCCGCCTTCGTCCACGAGCAGCGCGAGGATCGAGCGCACCGCCGGCAGGCAGGAGGCGTCCTGCGCGGCCAATCCCGCCGCGCGCAGGGGCGCAAGCCAGCGCTCTACCTGGTGGCGAACCCAAAGGTCGATGCGCGCGGCAACGATCTGCCGGCCGCGTTCGGAAAGGCGGTCGAGGCGCCGGTCGATCAGCACGCGCGGGGAAAGGAGGTTCTTGCCGGTGCCGAGCCGCGCCACTTCATGGCCGCGCCACAGCACCGCGACCGGCTGGGCAGCGTCCGTGCGCAGCGTGAAATGCTCGTCCGTGTCCGCCGAAAGCGCCGCCGCGCGCTTCTCATACTCGCCGCCAAGCCGCCGCTCGGCGGTCGCGAGCAGCATTTTGCGGTCGGCGTGCTTGGCGGTGGGATCGACTTCGAAGCTGAAGCCTTCCATCCGCCCGATCGCGAAGGAGCCGACGGTGACTTCGCCCTCGTCGTCGACCAGCACCGGGAACTCGCCCGCGCCCTTTTTGCCGAGGTCGCGCAGCAACACGGAGGTACGCTTGTCGACGAAGCGCTGGGTGAGGCGCTCGTGCAGGGCATCGGAGAGCTTCTGCTCCACCTCGCGGGTGCGCTCGGCCATGGCTGCAGGGTCGGTCAGCCAGTCGATGCGGTGGGCGATATAGGCCCAGGTGCGGACCCCGGCGATCCGGTCGGCAAGCGTGTCGATATCGCCCTGCACATTGTCGAGCGCGGCGACCTGGCCGGCATACCAGTTTTGCGGGATGCGGCCGTCGCCCTCGCTCAGATAGGTGTAGATGCGGGCGACCAGGCGGGCGTGGTGCTCGGGCCCGGTTTTGCGGAAATCGGGCAGGCCGCAGGCAGACCAGAGGCGGCGCACCCGCTCGAAGCCCTTGGCGCGGGCGGCGATCTCGGGATCCTCGACAAGGCGCTTGAGTACCAGCAGGTCGATCGCTTCGGGTGCGGCGCGCAGGCCGAGAAGGGTCGGGCGGCGCTCCAGCGAGCGGATCAGCGCGTCCAGGCTTCGGAAGTCGGGATCGCCTTCGCGCCAGTAGAGGTGGTCGAGGGGCGCGAAGCGGTGCTCCTCGATACTTTCGATCTCTTCGGGCCGGAACTCGGCGGCATGCTCGCCCTCGAAGGTCAGCGCTCCAAAGGTGCCGTCGCGCTGGTGGCGGCCGGCGCGGCCGGCGATCTGGGCCATTTCGGCGGGCGTGAGGCGGCGGCGGCGGCGGCCGTCGAACTTGGTCAGGCCGGCAAAGGCGACATGGCTGACGTCCATGTTGAGGCCCATGCCGATCGCGTCGGTGGCCACGAGGTAATCGACCTCGCCGGCCTGGTACATCGCCACCTGGGCGTTGCGGGTGCGGGGGGAGAGCGCGCCCATCACCACCGCCGCCCCGCCGCGCATCCGGCGCAGCATCTCGGCGACGGCGTAGACCTGGTCGGCGGAAAAGGCGACGATCGCCGAGCGTGGGGGGAGGCGGGAGAGCTTGGTCGGGCCGACGTAGGACAAGGTCGAGAAGCGCGGGCGGCCGATGATCTCCGCCTTGGGGAGCAGCGCGCGGACCATCGGCGCGAGGGCTTCGGAGCCGAGGATCATGGTTTCCTCGCGGCCGCGGGCGTGGAGCATCCGGTCGGTGAAAACATGGCCGCGCTCCGGATCGGCGCCGAGCTGCGCTTCGTCCACCGCGACAAAGGCGAAGTCGCGGTCCATCGGCATGGATTCGGCGGTGCACAGGAACCAGCGGGCGTCCTTTGGCAGGATCTTCTCCTCGCCGGTGATGAGGGCGACCTGGTTCGCGCCCTTCATCTTCACCACCCGGTCGTAGACCTCGCGCGCCAAGAGGCGGAGCGGGAAGCCGATCATGCCGCTCGAATGCGCGGCCATCCGCTCCACCGCGAGGTGGGTCTTGCCGGTGTTGGTTGGGCCCAAGATGGCGGTAAGGGGCGCCCGGGCGAAGTCGCTCATCGAATCTAGATCGGGCTTCCGGCGGCGAAGCGCAATGATCTGCGTTGCGTTCCCGAAGGCGGCATCGCTTCGTCCGGCTGTACTCCTCGTCTCGGCGCAGCTCGGCTCCGAATTCCGCCCACTTCACTTTACTTTAACCCTGTTTCGCCACAGTCCACGTGCCTGACGCGAGAGCGGGGCCGGCTCCAACCGGCTTCTCGCGCGGGGGCATTGGGCACGAAGCGCGGGGGCTTGATCCGCTTGTATCAGTTCAACAGTTTCGGCGTTGGTGCCGGCGGCGGAGGCGTGGCCGCCCTGAGCCTCGACCAGGCGCCCAAGCGGCCGGCGATTGCCCGCGGCTTTGGCAGCCGCTCGGCGGCCGCACCACGTGTTCGCGATTTCGATCTGGTCGTGGATCTCGGCGCCCGCATCGGCTCGCGCCAATGGCTTCGCGGCCTCGCGACCTGCGGCCTGCTTTGCTACGGGGCCTGGTGGACCGCACCCGGCTTCGATCCCATTCCAGGCGCCGCGGCAACGCCGATGTCGCAGGCGCATTGGGACGAGGCGAAGGCCCTCTCCATCGCGCCGCTCGCTTATGGCGCCGACACCGGCCGCCGCATGACATCGACGGACGCGGTTCAGCCCCTGCTCGACACGCCGGAGCGGCCGGCGGTGGACCTCGTCGCCACCATCGGCCAGGGCGACGGCTTCGCCCGCGCCCTGGAGCGCGCCGGAGTCGCCTCCGCGCAGGCCGCCGCGGTTGCGAAGCTGGTTGCAGGCATCGTTCCGCTCGAAAGCCTCAAGCCCGGCACGGCAATGGACGTGACGCTCGGCCGCCGGCCGAACCGCAATGTCGCACGCCCGCTCGAAAGCCTCGCCTTCCGCGCCCGCTTCGATCTCAAGCTGGCGATCGCCCGCGACGGCGGCGGCTTCGCCCTCACCCAGACGCCGATCTTCGTTGACGAAACGCCCTTGCGAATCCAGGGCATGGTCGGCGAAAGCCTGTACCGCTCGGCCCGTGCCGCCGGCGTCCCGGCCAAGGCGGTGGAAGGCTTCATCCGCGCCGTCGCCGGCCAGACGGAAATCGGCGGCCTCAATGCGGGCGACCGTTTCGACATCATCATCGAGCACCGCCGCGCCGCCACCGGCGAGACGCAGAGCGGCCAGCTTCTTTATGCCGGCCTCGACCGCTCCGGCGGCAAGGACCTTCAGCTCCTGCAATGGAATGACGGCAGCCGGACCCAGTGGTTCGAAGCCTCGGGCGTCGGCCGGCAGAGCGGAACGCTTGCCCGTCCGGTTCCGGGTGCGGTGTCCTCCAACTTCGGCATGCGCCGGCACCCGATCCTCGGCTATTCGCGTATGCACCGCGGCATGGATTTTCGCGCCGGCTACGGCACGCCGATCCTTGCCGCCACCGACGGCCGGGTGGCGCGCGCCGGTTGGGCGGGGGGCTACGGGCAGCAGGTCAGGCTTTCCCACGCCGGCGGGCTGATGACCAGTTACTCGCACATGAGCCGGATCGCGGCGCAACCCGGCAGCAGCGTCCGCCAGGGCCAGGTGATCGGCTATGTCGGCTCCACGGGCCTTTCGACCGGCCCGCATCTCCATTACGAGCTCTACAAGGACGGCGTTGCGATCGATCCGTCTTCCGTGAAGTTCGTGATGCGCTCGCAGCTGGCGGGTGAAAACCTGGCGGCGTTCCGCGCCAAGCTGCGGGGCCTGCTCTCGGTGCCGGTGGGCGGCGCGACCCGCATGGCGGAAGCGCCCGGGGCCAAGAAGCCGCGGGCCTGACCGCTTCTCCTACCGACCACCAATACAGAACCCGCTTGTCTCGAGCGAAGTCGAGAGACGCTGCACAGGCGCGTGCGGGGCGTTTCTCGACTTCGCTCGAAACGAACGGGTCAGCTTAGCTGCATCTGGATCTAAAGCGTGTGCCCGGAAAAAGGCCGCCCCGAAGTATCACTTCGGGGCGAAGCCCTTACCGTCCCTGGCTGCGCCAGCGCTTGACGACGCGGGCGACCATCGCCTCTTCGTCGCCATTCTGGCGCCAGAGCTCGGAGAAGAGCGGGTCGGAGGACGCGGGGCGGCGTTCGCGCTCGAGGTCGTCGAAAGCGACCCGGATGGGAATGGAAACGCCCTCGCCGCAGACGATGCATTCGCGGTTTCGAAGCGCCGGAATGACATCCAGGAAGCCGCGCGCGCCTTCCGGCATTGCCGATTTCACAAAGGCCTGATCGCGCTCGTTGTTGAGGCGCATGGCGATGATCGTGCCGCATTGCGAAAGAACGCCCTCCGCAAGATCGGACGGGCGCTGGGTGATCAGGCCCAGCGACACGCCGTATTTGCGGCCTTCCTTGGCGATCCGCTCCAACACCTTGCGCACGGCCTGGCCGCTGCCGGTCTTGTCGGACGGGATGTAGCGGTGCGCTTCCTCGCAGACGAGGAGCACAGGCCGCGGCACTTCGTTGCGCGACCAGATGGCGTAATCGAACACCAGGCGCGACAGCACGGCGACCACGACCGACACGATGTCGGAGGGAACGCCCGACACATCGACGATGGAGATCGGCTTGCCCTTGGCGGGGAGGCGGAAGATCTTGGAGACGAAGGTCGCCATCGAATCGGCGATCAGCATGCCGGAGAACATGAACTGGTAGCGCGGATCGGACTTGAGTTCGTCGATCTTGCCCTTGAGCCGCATGTAGGGCGCGGTGTCGGTCGCCTTGTTGAGCAGGCCCATGTCGGTGGTGATGGCGCTGGTCAGGTCCGACAGGGTGTAGGGGATCGGCGAATCGACGGTCAGCTTGTTCAGCCCCTCGGCCACCCGGTTCTTGGCGCGGGCCTGGAGCAGGCACTTGGCGAGAATGTCCATGTCGCGCTGACGCTCGGAACCGGACGAGGTGATGAACACCTCGCAATGCTCTTCGAAGTTCATCAGCCAATAGGGCATTGCGAGATTGTCGACGTTGAACAGCTCGCCATAGCCCTTGAAGGCGGCCGAATATTCGCCGTGCGGATCGATCATCACGATATGGCCTTCGGGCGCCATGTCGCAGATGCGGTGCATGATAAGGGCGGCGGAGGTTGATTTACCGGTGCCGGTCGAGCCCAGGAGGGCGAAGTGCTTGCCGAGCAGCGCGTCGATGTAGAGGGCGCCGCGCACGTCGGTGGTCGGGTAGACCGTGCCGATCTCGATATGCGCGCGCTCGTCGGCGGCGAACATCTGCTTCATGTCCTCGCCGGAAACCGGGAAAACCCGGGCGCTGGGCGTCGGGTAGCCGGTGATGCCGCGGCGGAAATTGACGAGGCGGCCGGTTTGCGGCTGTTCCTCACCTTCACCGAGGAAGTCGATGTCGGCGAGCACGGTACCGGCCTCGCCTTCGTGCATCTTGAGGCCGCGGACGTTGGCGAGCAGCCAGCGCTTGCCGACTTCGATCTTTACGTGCCCGCCGACCTGACCGGAGAGGGCGATGGACGGATCGTCGTTGGTGTTGAGCTGGGCAAGCCGACTCGATTCGAGCTCCAGCTTGGCGCTTCCGCCGGCGATCTCGATCACCCGCCCGATCGACGTCTGCCGCACCGCTTCGCGGACGATCGGGCGAATGGTTGGGGCGATTTCTTCCGAGTCGTCGCCGACGGGGAAGGTGTTGAACTGCATCATGTCCGTCATGGCGGCAGGCGAACTCCGTCTAATTACAATCCGCTGTCTACGCGCATTGGGTAAACAACTGCTTTGCAGACGGTTTCGCACTTCTTTGCGGGGAACAAGGGTGGTCAGCCGCGCCGGAACAGCGCGCTTGCCCCCCAGCCGAGCAGCAGCGACAGGCCGACGGCGATCAGACCGTAGGTCAGCGCCCAATGTTCGGCGGCGTCGGCGATGAAGCGCTCGAAGCCGAATTTGTCGATGTGGATGTCGCGCACCGCGCCGGCGATCACCCGCCCGTCCTGAATCAGAAAGGTCTCGGCGGTGTAATCGCCGACCGGCACCTGCGCCGGGATGGTCACCCGGCCGCGGTACAGCACGCCTTCGGTGATCTGGACGCCATCCGCGTCTTCGAAGTAGAGCTGCCGGCGCTGCATCAGTTCGATGAAGCCGGCTTCGAAGCGGCGCTGTACCTCCGGCGAGGCGCCGCTGCCGGGGGAAAGCTGCAGATTCTGGAGGCCAAGCTCGTAGATCGCGGCGGTGCGCTCATCGACCAGCTTCGACAGCGGTTTGGACGAGGCGACGGCGTAAAAGGAGGGGGCGGAGCGGAAGCGGGTGCTTTCGACGTTCATCCAGATGCCGGCGACCTTTTGCTTCTCGCGCACCACCAAAGGCTGCACCGGCCCCTTCACCACCACGGCGATCTCGGCGTTCTTCGACGGCGCCCGCCCGCCGGGATACAGGATCGCGCCGAACAGGAGGAGCTCGGCGCCGGTGAAGGAGTAGCGGATTTCGATCCGGCTCTGCGACACGTCGGGCACCAGCCGCGGCTTGCCCTGGCCCAGCAGCAACGGCGCGAGCAGCAGCAGGAGGAGGGGCGCGGCCCGGCTCACAGCACCTGCAACGTGTAGATTTCCTCCGGCTGCCAGGCGAGGCCGATCGCCATGCGCACCGCCACGCCGAGGATGATGATGGCCAGGAACATGCGCAGCAGCTCCGGCTTCGCCTTTTGCGCCAGGCGGGCGCCGAACTGCGCGCCGATCACGGAGCCCAGGAGAAGCAGGCCGGCGAGGACGATATCGACCGATTTGGTGCTGGTGGCGTGGATCAGGGTCGTCGCGGCGGTCACGGCCAGGATCTGGAGCAGGGAGGTGCCGACCACCACCTGCGCCGACATGCCGAGGATGTAGATCATCGCCGGGACCACGATGAAGCCGCCGCCGACGCCGAGCAGCACCGTCAGCATGCCGCCGACCAGCCCGAGCAGCAGAGGGGCGAGCGGCGAGATGTAGAGGCCAGACTGATAGAAGCGCCAGCGGAAGGGAAGGGAGGCGATCAGCGGATTGTGCCGTGCTTTCTTCTTCGCACCCTCCTTGGCTTTCAGGATGCCGAGGGTGGTACTCGCTTCCTTGGCCATCAGCGAGCCGATGGTGCCGAGCAAAACGACGTAGAGGATGGCGATGGCGGTATCGATCTGGCCGGCCTGTTGCAGCAGGCGGAACAGCACGCCCCCGATCATCGCGCCGACCAGCCCTCCGGCGATCACCACCCCGCCCATCCGGTAATCGACGCCCTTGCGCCGCCGGTGGGCGAGGACGCCCGAGACGCTGGTGCCGGTGATCTGGGTGGTGGCCGAGGCGACGGCGACCGCCGGCGGGATTCCGTAGAAGATCAGGATCGGCGTGGTCAAAAAGCCGCCGCCGACGCCGACCATGCCGGTCAGCAGGCCGACCACGCCGCCGAGGGCGATGATCACCAGCGCGTTGACGGAAAGGCCGGCAATGGGGAGGTAGATGTCCACTGGCGAAACCCTAGCGCCTCGCGTTCCGCGGCGGAAGCGAAGTCGAGACACCCATCTCCGTTCATCTCGAGCGAAGTCGAGACCCCCACTCCCGTTCGTCTCGAGCGAAGTCGAGAGACTGGAGCCCGGACATCTCGCAAGCGTCTCTCGACTTCGCTCGAGACAAGCGGGTAGTTCAGGAAGCACCTCCCAGCGCCATGAGTAACCCCGTTCGTCTCGATCGAAGTCGAGACACTGGAGCCCGGACATCTCGCAAGCGTCTCTCGACTTCGCTCGAGACAAGCGGGTGGTTCAGGAAGCACCTTCCAGCGCCATGAGGCACCCCCGTTCGGCTCGAGCGAAGTCGAGAGACAGGAGCCGGAACGCCTCGTCCGCCGCTGAACGCCCGAAAAGCGAGGCTCGCCCCGCGCCGCCGCGCGACGCGGGGTTGCATCGCCGTCGCCCGGCACCCAATGTCGAAGGCGGTGCTGAGGCAATATGAACTTCTGGAAAAGGTAAGGGGCTACGATCCCGACGTCGACGAGGCGCTGCTCAACCGCGCCTATGTCTTTTCGATGAAGGCGCATGGCAGCCAGAAGCGCGCCTCGGGCGATCCCTATTACAGTCACCCCATCGAAGTGGCCGGCATCCTCACCGATCTCCACCTCGACGACGAGACCATCATCACTGCAATCCTCCACGACACGATCGAGGATACGGTGGCGACGCATGAGGAGATCGAGCGGCTGTTCGGCGCCAACGTCGCCAGGCTGGTCGATGGCGTCACCAAGCTCAGCAAGATCGAGGCGCAATCGGAAAGCCAGCGCGCCGCCGAGAATTTGCGCAAGTTCCTGCTCGCCATGTCGGGCGACATCCGCGTGCTGCTGGTCAAACTGGCCGACCGGCTGCACAACATGCGCACGCTTCACTTCATCTCCAATCCGGAGAAACGCAAGCGCATCGCCCGCGAGACGATGGATATCTACGCGCCGCTCGCCGAGCGGATCGGCATGTACGAATTCATGACGGAGATGCAGACGCTCGCCTTTCGCGAGCTTGAGCCCGACGCCTACGCCTCCATCTCGCGCCGGCTGGAGCAGCTCCACGGCAATGAAGGCGATCTGATCGAGCGAATCGCCCACGGCCTCAAGGCGCATCTCGAGGCGAATGGCGTCGAGGCCGAGGTTCAGGGGCGCGAGAAGCATCCTTATTCGATCTGGCGCAAGATGGCCGAGCGCCACGTCAGCTTCGAGCAATTGTCGGACGTCATGGCCTTTCGCGCCGTCGTTCCGGACCTTGGCGAATGCTACCGCACGCTTGGGCTGATCCACGGGCGCTGGCCGATGGTGCCGGGGCGCTTCAAGGACTTCATCTCGACGCCCAAGCGCAACGGCTACCAGTCGCTGCACACCACGGTGATCCACGACGAGCAGATGCGGATCGAGATCCAGATCCGTACCCGCGAAATGCACGCCAAGGCGGAGCACGGCCTCGCCGCGCACTGGGCCTACAAGGAAGGCCGTGCCGCCGCCGAGGCCCAGCATCCGTGGATCGACGATCTGCTCGAGATCCTAGACCATGCCGCCAGCGCCGAAGAGCTGCTCGAGCACACCCGCATGGCGATGTACCAGGACCGGATCTTCGCCTTCACGCCGAAGGGCGAGCTGATCCAGCTTCCCAAGGGCGCGACCCCGGTCGATTTTGCTTATGCGGTGCACACCGATCTCGGCGACCAGACGGTGGGCTCCAAGATCAACGGCCGGGTGATGCCGCTTCGCACTATGCTGGAAAATGGCGACCAGGTGGAAATCCTCGTCTCCAAGGCGCAGACGCCCCAGCCCGGCTGGCTGAGCTTCGTCGCCACCGGCAAGTCGCGGGCCAAGATCCGCCGCTTCGTCAAATCCAAGGAGCGCGAGGAGACGATCGCGCTCGGCCGCAAGATATTCGACGAGATCGTCCAGCGCCTGCCGAAGCCGCCCGGCTGGGAAGCGCTTGCCGAGGCGCTGCGCCGCCTTCACCTTCCCGACGACGACGCGCTGATGGAAGCGATTGCGCTGAAGCGGATAAACGACGCCGCGGTGATGGAAGCACTGATCCCGGGCTCCACGGGGCGGAGCGGGGTGAAACCGCCGCCGCAGCGCACCGCGATCTCGATCAAGGGCCTGACGCCCGGTGTCGCCTTTCAGCTCGCGTCCTGCTGCCACCCCATCCCGGGGGACCGGATCGTCGGCCTGCGCCGCGAGGGGCAGGATCTGGAAGTGCACATGATCGGCTGCGAAAGCTTGGCCAGCGGCATCGACGCCGATTGGGTGGACCTTGCCTGGGGCGACGAATCGGACGGCGGCGCGACCAGGCTGTGCGTCGTGATCCGCAACGAGCCCGGCAGCCTTGCCGTGATCGCCGGCATCCTCGGCAGCCACGGCGCCAACATCGTGTCGATGGATCAGGCCAGCCGCGACGGCAGCTTCCACACCTTCCACCTCGACATCGAAGTGCACGACGTGCAGCATCTGATGCGCATATTGGCCGCGCTTCGGGCGACCGAAGTGGTGGCAAGCGCCGAACGGCTCTAGCGGAGACCTTATGACGATCGACCGGCGGACACTGCTTCACATGGCGGGCGCGGCGGCGGCCTTGCCGCTCATCGGCGGCAAGGCTTTCGCCCAGGCCAAGACCATCACCATGTGGCGCGATCCCGGCTGCGGCTGCTGCACCGAATGGGCGAAGCGCATGGAGGCCGCGTTCGGCGCGCGGATGACGGTGATCGACAGCCCCAACATGGCGGCGGTGAAGAAGGCGCGCGGCGTGCCCACCGATCTGCAATCCTGCCACACGGCGATGGTCGACGGGGTGGTTGTCGAGGGCCATGTTCCGCCCGCCGACATCAAGCGGCTGATCGCCAGCCGCCCCAAGGGCATCACCGGCCTCGCCGTTCCCGGCATGCCGGCGGGCAGCCCCGGAATGGACGTCGGCCACAGCTACAAGCAGCGCTACCAGGTGGTCGCCTTCGGCCCCGGCGGCAAGCGCGCCGCCTTTGCGGCCCACGGCTGAGGATGACGGACACGCCGGCATCGATGACCTATGGCGGGTATCTCGCCTTGGACGCCTTGCTCTCCGCCCAGCACCCGATTTCCGAGCACCATGACGAGCTGCTGTTCGTCATCATCCACCAGACCAAGGAACTCTGGCTCAAGCAGATCATCCATGAGCTGAAGCTGGCACGCGCACTGATCCGCGCCGACGAACTGATGCCGGTGCACAAGAGCTTGTCGCGGGTGTCCCGCATCCAGACGGTGATGACTTTGTCGTGGGACGTGCTCGCCACTATGACTCCGGCCGATTATTCGAGCTTCCGCGACGTGCTCGGCTCCTCCTCCGGCTTCCAGTCCGCGCAGTTTCGCGAGTTCGAATATCTGCTCGGCCTCAAGGACGGCGGGCACCTGCGCTTCCAGGAGGAGGGCTCCGCATCCTACGGCGCCTTGATGGAGGCGCTCCACCAGCCGTCCCTATGGGACGAGGCCAACGCCGCTTTGGCGCGCGCGGGTTTCACCCTGCCGGCGCCGGCGCTGGAGCGGGACTGGAGCCGGCCATACGAGCCGCTGGATGCGGTCATCGAAGCCTGGGCGCAGGTCTATCGCGACACGGCGCGCTGGTGGCCGCTCTACCAGCTCGCCGAAAAGCTCGTCGACATCGACGATTCGCTGGCCACCTGGCGGCACAAGCATGTCGTGACGGTGGAGCGGATCATCGGCCTGAAGCGCGGCACCGGCGGTACGGCAGGCGTGGCTTATTTGCAGTCGACCGTGGGAAAGCGCGCGTTCCCGGAGCTGTGGGCGCTGAGGACGAAACTCTAAGAGTTCCGCCTCGCGCGGGCTACGCCCGTTCAAAGCGCTACCGTGCCGCCCCGCTCATCCGAATCGCCGCAATCTCCTCCCGGGCGATTCGCTCGCGGGCGCCGCGGCTGGGGTGGCTTCGGAAGATCTGGGGAAACCAGTCATATTGACCGAGATACCGGTCCCAGAACGGAATCGCCGCGTCGAGATTGTACCCTGCAGAGGCCATCAGGCGCAGGCCGAAGCGGTCGGCCGCCTCCTCGCGCTTCCAGACGGCGCTCGGCTTGATGCCGAGTCCGGCAAGAAGTCCCTCCTCGTCGCGCATGCCCTCGTGACCGAGGATCGAGTGGGAAAGTTCGTGGCCGAGCACCACCGCCAGTTCGTCGTCGCTTCGGACATAGGCGAGCATCGCGGTGGTCATGACTACCGTGCCGCGCAGCGAGAAAGCATTCATCTGGGTGGATCGGGCAAGGCGGGCGCGGCCGATGCAGCCCGGCTCGGAACCAAGGGTGAGGGCAAGCACCTTGCCCTGGCGCAGCACCTGCAGCCGCGCGGGTCCGCCGCGCAGAGCGTTCTCAAGCGTCGCCTCGCTTTGCTCCAGCATCGGCCGCCAACGCTTGCGCCTTGCCTCGGCAGCGATTCGCGTCGGCGACGGGAAAGGCCGGTCGTTGACCGACAGGAGGACGTCGCCGGCCACCAGTCCCGCCGCGGCAGCTGGGGTTTCGGTCAGCACCGTGAGTATTCCGGGGCCCCGATCGAGACCGTAGCGGCCGATCATCAGCGCCCGGTCCGCGGGCTCGTATTCCGCGAGGTGATGGAAGAG
>Ga0190273_10000016_pt1 | contig 139873 bp, 123 predicted proteins | sample Popmic504IS_FD_134513 | JGI IMG/M metagenome (GOLD analysis project Ga0190273, IMG submission 134513) | Populus adjacent soil microbial communities from riparian zone of Shoshone River, Wyoming, USA - 504 IS | ecosystem: Environmental > Terrestrial > Soil > Riparian zone > Trees stand...
ATCTTCGGGAGTTTCGACTCGTCTGCTCAGCACTTTTAATCCTGAACTCTGCAATTCATCGAGAATCAGGGCTGCATCGATACGGGAATCTTCCACGATGAGAAGCTTCAACGACTGTTCCATGGGGTTGCCTGCTTTCCAGAAAGGAGCCAAGAACTCTTTAATGCATACGAATTTAACACTGAGAGATCAAAAATGAGGATTTTAAATTATCAAACCCTTATGTTGGATTCACTCTACCATAAGACGCACACTGCGCTGTTATGAATTTGGCTAATAGTACGACCCTTATACAAAAGTAGTAACTATTGCACTAACATGAACAACTCTGACAAAGATTTTACAATCACTTGGGCAGGTATGAATTCTTCAGTACTCATGTATACTTCTCCTGTTGACTACAGCGGCCCCTCTGTTGGCAAAAAATTGCCATTCACTTCACTTGATTGTCCAGAGGAAGTTTTATGCCACAGTCAGGTGTTTTAAAAGCAGCCGAACAAGAAATTCAGTCCCTGAGAAAAACCTTGCAGGAGCTCAACATCGAGCACGAGCGACAGTTTGAAGTGCAGCAAGCGCTCGAAAGGGACTTAAAAAAAAGCTTGAAGTGGGAAAAACTGAGCAAACATCTGATTCAACTGATGAATCGGTCGTTTGAGCCCGACATAATCATTGAAATCATTGTGCAAGAGCTTGGTGTTTTCTTTAATGTCGACAGATGTTTGGTAATTCTCTGTGTCAATGGTGAGGGAGGGGAGCAACTCAACCTGTTTGCACAATATTGTCGTAATGAAACGATCAGCTCAATTACACAGGCCTCTATCCCATGGCACGATTTAGGGAGAAAGCAGAGAGAGATTTATCCGAGCGATTTACCGGATGATTTGAGCAAAGCCGAAAAAGCGTATTTGGCAAACAACCATATCGAGTCTGCAATCACTATTGAAATCCGGTATCGACGCGTCATATTTGGAAGGCTCATTTTACAAAAATGTGTCGCTCATCACTGGACTGAGCAAGAAATTAGTTTTCAAGATACTTTAGCCACGCATATCGGGTCTGCATTGTACCAGTCCAAACTCTATCATCAGGAAAAGCAGGCCAAACAAGAAGCCGAGGAAGCCAACCAGCAAAAATCAAAAGTGCTTGCGTTTGTTTCCCATGATTTTAAAAATCCCTTATCCAGTATTGATCGTTTTATCCATATCTTGGAAGACGATAAGAGTGACATACTCTCTGGGAAGCACCGTGAATTCACCGGATATATTGCGGAAGGCATCAGTCAATTACGCCGCATGGTCATAAATATTCTGGATAAATGTCGCCTGGCGGAAGGAAAAGTAATTCCTGCACCCGAATGGATTGAATTACCACCATTCTTAAATGAAATAAGTCACATGTTTACTGCTTTAGCCCTTCAAAAAAACATTGAAATCAATCTCGATATCCAATACCCGCTAAGCCGAATCAAAGCGGATCCAACGCATTTACGACAAATTATTATCAATCTTCTTAGCAATGCTATAAAATACAATCGCAAAAACGGCAAAGTATTTTTAAGGTTCTACATTGTTGATGAAACGCACAGTTTCATTATAGAAGTTGAAGATACAGGTCCTGGAATCGCTCCAGAGAAAATACCCAAACTTTTTGTTGAGTATTTTAGAGGCGATCTATCCCAATTAAACTTAGTCGAAGGTAGTGGTCTTGGTTTGGCCTTTATCAAAAAATTGATTGAATTGAATGGCGGTAATATTACCGTGCACTCCGAAGAAAAAGTGGGAACAACATTCAAAGTAAAGATGCCCCTTAACCTGATTTAGAGCCGGTTAATCTTTTTTGTGCCATCTCCTTCTCTGCGGTCCCTCAAAAGCCTTAACGTCATCCTCATGGCTCATGTGCTCTATAAGGGATCTGCGTTAGAATAATTTGTCCAAACCCCACTCTTCCTCTACATTCTGCATGTCACCACCATTACTCTGAATGGATCAGCTCCATGATTTCTCAACCCATGCCTCAACAGGGCGTTAATCCTGCATTCTACCAACCTTCACGTAGCACCACCAATCAAAACCCCTTTCCTGAGCCCCCTGACAGCGTCAAGCTATCTCCAAAAGAAAAGGCGATTGCCCAAGCAGGCCGGAACCAGGCAGCATTGAACTATCTGAATTTCCAGATCCTGATTGGTAAGCGCCTGCAACAGCTCGCGCAAGCACCCCTTACGGTTGCAACGCTCCCAATGGGCGAACTACGGCAGCTTTCCGAGGCGATCGGTCCGAATGCAGGACATCAGCCGCACCATCCGCCCTTTCCGCCTCCTCCACCCCCACCAGGCTTTAGCAGTTCTTCAGCTTTGCAAACCGGTTCAGAAGGCCCCCAAAAGCCCGCGGAAGCTCCCCCTCTTAATGAGCAAAATCGCTTGAGCATGTTCGCTTAAAAATTAAATGTGAAACTGAAAATAGTCAATCCTGTTATCATTTTTTGACGTTTAATTTGTTAAGTTTTCTAAAACATTACACCTCATGTCTACCTCTAAATTGACAAAAATTGATTAAAAAAAGATCTCATGCGACACAATAGAGCATCAACCTGTATCAAAATTTCAAGATGCGAAATTACTGCAAAAATGCATCACAATAAAAAAAGTCCCGACTTCAAAAATCGGGACTTTTTTAACTTTAATAATTGATTTTAACCTTAACCAAATTTCAAACGCGTCACAGTGGCATGACCATTCAAGTTTAAAGACTTGCCAGTTTGCTTCATCGTGTCTGCATAAATCACCAGGCTGTTTTTACCCAGACGTTTAAAGTCGATCAGCTCGTTGAGTTTGGTTTGGACTGTACCCGCCAAATCCACTGGCAATTGCACATTGTTTCCACTGGAAGACATCGTCAGGTTCGTCACTTCCAGCTGTCCATTGCGGATTCCCAGGCTACCCAGCATCTGAAGCGGCACTGCCAGGCCTTGGGCGACCGTGCTATTCACGGTGATTTTGATTTTTCCGCCACCCATCAAGATAAAGTTGGGGTTTGCAAACGTAATCAGTTTTAAACCACCCGTTTGCTTTGTGATCGATTTTTCAATTTTCTGAAGCGTTTTGGGGTTGTTTAAAAAACGATTAATCCCTTCTTCGGTCAGTGTCAGTGACACTTTTCCGTTTACAGGCTGGGTTAAAACGAAGGTGTGCGTATTCAACAACTGCATCGTATCGAAACTAAAAGCGGGAACATTGATACCCAGCTTTTGAACCGGCACATTTTCAAAAAGACCATCGGTGATATCGGTTTTCAAGCTTTGCAGGGTACCGCTTTTGAAATCCATTCCGGTAGCACTAACAATCACGCGGCCCACGGAGTAATCTGAGAAGCGACCCTTGGTAATATCCAAGGTAATGGCTTGCGCGGAACTATCCGGCAAGTCGAGCGCCATAACACCACCCGCTTTAATGGGTGCATGCACGGTGCTACCTGTCGGTACACCTGTGGTTGTTGTATTAGACGACTGAGGTACTTGCTCTGTTGTTGCTGGAGCAGCAACCGCTGGGTCTTGTTGTCCAACACCGCTTTGGGCAAAGCTGACCGCAGAACCCGCACAGAGCGCTAAACTCAAGGCTAAGCCAAGTAAATTTTTAGGATTTTTAAACGAGATCATGAATGCCATCTCCTCTACTCGAGATCAATTACTTTAAACAAATAGGTCGGATAATAAGTGGGCTCAACTGTTTTGATTGTTTATTTGGCTAAAATTATTTCGGCTTTATTTTGACGGGGGAGCAAGGCCCAGGGTCTTTAGGAAGGCATTGTCCTTACGCCAGTTTTCTTTAGTCTTCACTTGCAGTGCCAAGTGAATTCTCATTTCAAGCATTTCTTCAATAATCGGACGTGCAGCAGTGCCAATAGACTTAATCATACTGCCACCCTGACCAATCAGAATTCCTTTTTGAGATTTTTGGTCTACATACAAAGTCGCTGAAATTCGAGTAAGTTCCGGATCCGACTCATCAAAATCATCGATACCGACCGCGACACTGTGAGGGATTTCTTCACGCGTTTGCAAGAGCACCTGCTCACGGACAATTTCAGCGGTCATTTCCCGCATACGCTGATCGGTGACTTCATCTTCCGGAAAGTAGGCTGGTCCCTCAGGCAGATATTGCAAAACCGTATCGATAATGCGGCTGACATTTTTACCCGTTTTAGCGGAAACCGTCATGATGTCTTGGTTTTTATAACCCTCAAACAGGTTGGCATACATTTTGTAGTGCTGTTTAAAAATATCGGGTTTGTTCTTATGGACGTCACATTTGTTGAGTACCAATAAAACAAATTTATCGGTTTCGCGAATTTTCTCAGCGACCCAGGCATCGCCCTTTCCAGGCGGAACGCTGGCATCCACAACCAAAATAAACGCGTCGGCCTCGTTCACGGCGGCCAGACTTTCATCAGTCAGATAGCCACCTAACTTATCGATCGGCTTAGAGAAACCCGGGGTATCCAGAAAAATGGCCTGTCCATTGGGTTGAGTCACAACGCCTTTAATACGGTGACGTGTGGTTTGAGCCACGGGGCTCGCAATCGCAATTTTTTGCCCAACCAAACGGTTTATTAACGTTGATTTACCGACGTTGGGGCGCCCCAGAAGGGCAATGAATCCAGATCTAAATGTCATCAAGCAAGGTTACACTACGGTTTAAAAGTACTCCTGATTATAAACGAGTCCATTCAGAAACACGACAGCCTCTTTATTTTGATCTATGATCCCCTCGCTAAGATGTTGCTTTTATCATTTGTTTTTTGGCGCTGTAAATGACAGTATCCCTGCCTATCCAAGCTATCCAGACCGCTACCCCAAGACCTTTCAAGCAAGGCCCAGTTTTTGCATCGACTTATTATGGCAATTCAAATGCCGAGCAGAAGTCCAACACACCGACACACGCTTCACCCCATACACACCACGGAAACCCTTGTCCCGATCCAGTTTGCAAAGCGCACCCGGATAAAAAACCGAAACTCATCCCGGGCTTAGCCACTGTCGCAAGCTACGTGGGAGCCGGATTCCTACTCCATAAGCTCCCCGCAAGGCTTCCGAAGGATGGCCTGAAAACCATGTTACCCGCCGATTGGAAAGTGTGGGCCAAAGTCGGATTGGGAATCGCCGCCGTTCAAAAATTGAATCAAACGATAAGTTGGAAGCCGCCACCGTGGCTGGGTGCCCTTGAAGCCGTCTCCATTATCAACCCCATTGCAGTAGGCATCAGTAAAAATAATTTGATCCAGATGGGCGTGATGGCCCCTGTCGTCGCGATTGTCGTACAAGCGGCAAGCAGCCTTCAAAAAAAGATTGCCCCGTCCTTACAGGACAAATATGGCACACCGCCTGTCCTAACGCGTTTAGGACTTTCCCTGGTTCTTGGGATTGGCTCATTGGTTGCCTACCCCTTTATTTACAGACGCATCGCCAGCAGTGGCATGCTGGGTAAGGAATTAAAAGACCAGGCCCTGGAAAGTGGATCTGCCTTTGCCAGCGCTGCTTTTGCAAGTTGCGCCAGAGGGTGCTCCCCCGGCAGTTTTATTTGTCTTGGAGAAGTCGCCGATGTTGTGGGAAGCTTTGGAAGCTGGGACAAATCCAAAAATAATGCTCAGAACGATTCCTCATCAACATCATCTGTCAGTAAACCTTCTAAAAACATCATCAGTAAGCAAATCACCAATCAACAAAAAACCCAAAGCTAAAACCGTTTAAGTCTTCAGACAAAATTTTCGGAAGGAGATATCCTGCCATGAGTATCAATCCTCAAGCCACTGCAGTCGGTACTGAACAAGGCTCTCTACAAGGCGTCATCAAAAAAAATATTCAGGACACGTTTGGCCCGCAAGGCAGTGTGGCTCAAACCCCCTTGAAATTTTGCGGCCAAGCCGACAGCACAAAATTTGGATTGGTGAAGTTCGGGATGGAACGCAGCCCGCACGCAGGGTGCTGCGTAAAACGCTTTATGGGCGGTGCGCATGGCTGCTGTAAGGGAATCAAATCCGGCAAGCCTTTTGAGCGTGAATATATTAAGGCGGTTGAGCGCGATATTAAAGAAAAAGGCGAAATGCCGACCTTAAAGCCGGAAGTGATTGAAAAGCTGAAAGGCATGCAGATAGAGGGCGAAAAGCACAGCGAGTTTGATCGCTTACAGAAACTGGCAAAGGCCAATGCCTCGAAAAAACCAAAGGTGCTTCTGGATAAAGATGGACTCAGCGCATCCGACCGGCGCCTGCTTACCATTCAGAAAAAAGTAATTCGAGTGATCTCAGCGCCTTTCCGGTGGATTAAGTGGCTCGCGTTGGGTTTTCGGGAAGATATGATTAATCTTTGGGGTAAAGCAAAACAGCTCCTTACAAGTCGTAAGCCCTAATTTCATAAAAAGTGATATTTCATACATTACAAAACTAATGGCAGTATACTTATTGTTGAGTATGAAGGCGCTGTTGTAGGTCTCTTCCTTCATTGGAAGAATCTGGACGGCAGACTTTAAGGCAATCACTATTATTTTTCACCTTTATTTGAGTAGCCACACAATAAGCTTGTCTACCCACACTATTCCTTAAATGTTCATTATGCTGCTCAATCTAGACGCTTTTACTTGAAAGTCACTTATGGTCTCGTCTGCTATTTCCCTAACAAGACGCCCTTCTTCACTGGAGAAGGGCGTTGCATCGAGCACAAAAAAATCTGTAAACAAACTCAAAAAGGCCCGAACCAGCAATTCTGATAGTACACAAGAGTCTGATAAATTCACATGGCGAAAAAGCAAGCAGTCATCATCTTTACCGCCGACTCAAAACAAAATTCCCAAAACAACTAAAAAGCTTGTAAAGAAGTCTCTAAAACAGAACGGAAACAGTTCCTTATTAGAGTCACCTGTTAGGCCTGATCCAGAGTTCAACGCGTTATCTCCAAATAACGCTTCACAGAGTCAACAAGAAGCACCCAGAATCCCCCCCAAGTCCAAAAAGCGAAAGCTACCCAGTCATACTGACAGCCCAAAACAGCCCGTAAAGAAACTCCAAAAAACTCGGAAGCTTGATCCTGGCAATACAAACCGGCCTGATAAATTCAGATGGTTTCAAAAAAACAAAGCTCAGCCTGCTAAACGTTCATCGGAGGAAACTGAGAAGCCTAGGGTCAAAATCCATACGCGACCGAGTACAGCAGATCTCAATATTAACCCTAACATCAGAATGCCGCTGTCAACTGAAGCCCCTTGGGTTGCAGTGCATCCTAATACTTATCGGCAACCCCAAAATAACGACTTGATGGGTCAACAAGAAACACCCATGTTGTCCCCCAATTCCAAAAACCAAGAGCTACCCAGTAGCATTGACAGTTCAAAGGAGCATGTAAACAAACTCCAAAAGTCCCAAATTAGAAAACCTAACACCGGTAAATGGTTTGATAAATTAATGTGGTTTAAAAAACCCAAGACTGACCTTCGTACGCGTGCACCCGAAGACCCTGACAACATTGAGATTGAAATTTATACCAGACAGAGCACACCCCCGAAAACAAATACTAAAAACCTTACCACATTAAGTGCAGGTACCAAAACCTTGCCTCTCCGGCCCCAAACCGGAAACTCCCTGTTAAACAAAGAGTTTCAAGTTGCCCCTCTTTCAGCGACGGTTAAACCACCTCAAAATACTGACTTAAACAGTCAACAAGAAGCACCCAGACTATTGCCCAAATCTCCGAAGCGACAGCTATCCAAAAGCTTGGAACTCTCACAGGGGGAGCTTAGCCTAGCTCAAAATACCGACTTAAATAGTCAACAAAAAGCACGCATATTGCCCCCCAAGTCTGAAAAACGACAGCTATTTGATAGCCTTGACCTTTCAAAAACGACGGAACACAGGATTATCGCGCCGAGTTCAAGAACCTTTACCTCATCATCGACCATAACAACGTCTTCTACAACATCCAGTAGAAGCTTGGCCTCTACCAACACATCCTTAAGCGGAAGTACAACTAAAATAAATGGTACCACTTATGGAAAGCTGGGCTGGCGATCGAATGAGTCTCTTCAACCAGTTTCTGAAAAGCAACCTTTCCAGGAAAATAGCGCTTGTAAAAACAGCTTCAACATAGTATTCGAACCTCTGGAAAAGCAGTTACTTGATGCTAACATTAGATTAGAGGCCGAACTAAGCTTGTCAAATCGCGACTTCAAAACGAGTGGGGTCACTAACAAGGAAAGAGCAAAAGTTGTCGCATTTCAAATGACAAAAGTTCAGAACCTACAAAAACAAATTGAACTGCAAGCCTGGCTCTCTGCACAGAAAGCAAAGCCCACCAACGTCTATATTTCAAAAGGGAAAGTTTTCGGCTTTTATTTGGACCCAACACTCAATCTAGTCGACAATTTATACAATTTAGAACAAACCCTTAAAGGGCAACTTATTATGAACACAGGAGAACAGAAAGCCTCTTACTTAAAGCCGAGTGAACCGACAAAAGCGAAAAAAATTAAAAGAGAAAAGGAAAATCTAGAGAAACTTTTAAGAGAGTTATATCGTCCAGACCCCGCTAATAACAACCCCTTCGGAAAACCCCTTCGAAGCGATACTACCCAATCTTGCCCACCGCCCTCCACCTCAAAAATCAAGCCTCTGAGTCAAGCGCGTCGGAGCCAATCTTTGCCGCTCCCCTCAAATCAAAATCAACTGTGGGACATTAATGAAGACACCCAAAACGGAGTTGATTATTTTTAAAAATAATCAAAAATGGAAGCCCTAAGGACTTCCATTTTCAAACATTAAATTTAGATTCTTAAGGATTAAGCAGCATGCCAGGCACCATTGATCATACCCATTAAGTTGGCATTGTTCTCAACATCATTCAGGCTCGTGAGGCTAATTGCGTTGTTGGTGGCATAACTGCTCATTTGCTGAATCACCAGATTCAGATCCGCATTTGTCAGGTAATTACCGTTGGAAAGCTGGATCTGCTCGATATCATTGACGTTATCGAGGATCACTTGATCACCGCTGGCATTGGTAAATCCGATCTCCAAGTGATTATTAGCATCCTGGAAGAACGCGATCGCAGACTGCATCACACTGCCGTCAAACGAAAGCGTGTCGACTCCAGCACTATCGAAGATACTATCCATACCATCTCCCTGTGTGAAGAGATAGGTGTCGTCGCCATCGCCGCCATTGAGGACATCATTGCCCGTGCCGCCGGTTAAAGTGTCGCTGCCGCTGTAGCCAATCAAGGTATCATTTCCGGAACTGCCGTAGAGTTGATCGTTATCTTCCCCGGCATCCACGAGATCATCGCCCTCTCCACCCAGTAAGGTATCGTTCCCGACACGGCCCATGAGCGTATCATTACCGGCATCACCACTGAGGGAATCATCCCCGTCGCCGCCGTCCAGGCTGTCATTGCCATCGCCGGCAATCAGCGTGTCGTTACCACTGTAGCCGTCGAGGATATCGTTGCCAGCACCGCCATAGATCACATCGGTATCTTCGCCGCCGTTCAAATAATCCGCACCATCACCACCGTAAAGCGTATCGTTCCCGGAACGAGCATAGAGTGTATCATCGCCGGAATCACCGCTCAGGGAGTCATCTCCGTCTCCCCCTTCCAGGCTGTCGTTTCCATCCCCGCCGTAGAGCGTGTCGTTGCCGCTATAACCAATGAGGGTATCGGTGCCGTTATTCCCGTAAAGGAGGTCGCTATCCTCACCGGCATCCACGAGATCATCCCCGTCACCACCGGATAAGGTATCCGCTCCGGCGCGGCCATAAAGCGTGTCGTTGCCCGCTTCGCCGATCAAGGAGTCATCTCCGTTGCCACCCTCTAAGGTATCCGAACCGTCGCCGCCGTTCAGCACATCGTTGCCGTCATCCCCGGAAAGGGTATCGTTACCGGTGTAACCCACCAGGGTATCATCGCCCGCATTCCCAAGAAGAACGTCGTTGTCTTCTCCACCGTCCACGAGATCATTACCATCACCGCCGGATATGGTATCGTTGCCCAGCTGGCCGTATAGGGTGTCGTTACCGGTATCGCCATTCAATGCATCATCGCCGTTGCCGCCATCCAGTGAGTCGTCACCTTCGCCACCGAAAAGCGAATCGTTTCCGTCGCCGCCTTGTAAGCTGTCACTGCCTGCAACGCCGTATAAAATATCGTTGCCGGTGTAGCCGATTAAGGTATCGTTGCCGTCGCCACCATCCAGGGAGTCATCGTCTTCACCGCCATCCAGCAGATCCGCACCCACACCGCCGAACAAGGTGTCGCTTTCAGCGCGGCCATAGAGGGTATCGTCGCCGGCATCACCGGTCATCAGATCGGCAGCATCGCCACCATCCAGGCTGTCGTTGCCATTGCCGCCATAGAGGAAGTCGTTGCCCTTATCGCCGGAAATGCTGTCATCCCCGTCGGCGCCGTAAAGGGAATCGTTTCCGTTGTAGCCGATGAGGGTGTCGTTGCCGCTATCGCCGTAGGCAAAGTCATCGCCTTCGCCGGTATCTAAGCGATCATTGCCATTGCCACCGGAGAGAGAATCGTTCCCGGCATTGCCGTTGAGCGTATCATTGCCGTCGCCGCCGACTAAGGTATCATCGCTAGTGGTTCCATCCAGCAAAATGCCCGGCGTTGGGGGAGGTGTAAGACCTGCGATAATGCTGGCGACAGACACCGTGGATCCATCCGAGAAGTGGAGATAATCCAGGCCGTTGCTGGTCACTTGATCTTTGGCCGTGAGCCAATCTAACCCGCCATAGCTCGCGATGAAATCGTTGCCGGAAGTACTGAATGTGAAATCCGATTGCAGATGATTCACATAGGCTGTATCGCTGCCTTCATTGGCGTTTTCGAAGAGGGTAACACCAGCACTATTGACTATGAAGCTATCATCTCCCGTACCACCAATGACTGTGTCATTACCAGTACCAGCATCAATGGTATCGTTACCCTCACCGCCATCCAGGGTGTCACCGAGGCTTGCACCAATAATATAATCATCACCTGCAAAGCCTTGAATGTGTTGATAGGTTGCATTACCACGCAAGTAATTATTAGTCCCGTCACCAGTAATAGCTGAAGCACTACTGGATAATCTTGATGCCAGTTGATCTGCAGTTAAAGTGACACCATCCGCAAATTGAAATGACTCAATGTGTCGGCCAGACATTAAACTATTAAGTTGATTTTCAATCCGAATACTATCATTTGCACCGTACTGAATAATCAGATCGTTCGCGTTATAGCTGACTGAAATATTGTTAGATGTAATACCCTTGCCAAAGACTACCGTATCATTTCCGCCATCATAATAGGGAGAAATACCGCCTCCATCCATGATGAGATCCTGACCATCACCACTATTGAATTCATAACGATCGTTTCCGCCACCGCCCCATAAGGTATCGTTGCCCGTACCACCAATAAGCGTGTCGTTTCCACCCGTCAATGCAAGGAAAGATTTATACGAAGTTGGGTTAATAACATTATTACCCGCTTGTTTGTAGTTAAAGGTCAATGCTTCCACATTGAGATAATTCGGGTTGCCATATGTCACATAAGATAAGGGAATGGCTGCACCATCGCCTATGAGTAGATCATTGCCAGAATCTCCCTCCAGCAAATCGCTTCCCCATTGAACCTTAGGATCAGGGTTGAATGAATTTGTTGTAACCATAGCCCCATCCCCAATGAGCGTGTCGTCATCCATACCACCACTAATACTGTCGTTACCGCCCTTGTAATAGGATTGAACATTTGTAAATGTTTGATTTCCATAAAGAGTAAAGGTATTTAAAGTGCCGTCTCCCATAATGGTATCTTTTCCTGCACCCCCGAGTAAAACATCGTTACCGCCGTCAAAGTTGGTATTACCATGGTATATAGTGACAAAGTCATTGTCATAGTCTGTTGCTTGTATAGATGAACTAATATCGCCATCACCAAAAATAATGTCATTCCCGCCACCACCGCTGGCAATATCGTCCCCGCCTTCTAAATGGTCATAAAAATGTAGTGAAGAACCCAAAACACCAGGGGCATTGCCACCTCGAGACCGTATTACACCATCTCCGTAAATAATGCTATTTACATTGTTTGTCGAAATAATATCATTGCCACCAATGAGACTTGATTCTACAGTACCGGGGAGAGCTATCGATGCACCGACATTACTATCTCCATATACGAAACTCCCATAAGCTCTGGTGTGGGAATAATTTCCACCGCTACTTTCGATGGTATCATTGCCACCGTATAATACAGCCTGATCGGTGTTAGTTACGTAATCGTCACCTGTAACATCATAAGCAGCAAACCCTTTCAATAAGTCATTTCCACCATAGCTCGTCAATTGGTAACCGTTGGCTAAAGAGCTGTCTCCATATAGAAGAGAGGATACCTGTTGTATCCCGCCTGATAAGTCTACAAAAGGTTTCTGTACTTGATCGTTTCCGCCATTGATAGTGGCATCCCCGGTCATATGATGAATGAAGAAATCGCCAGCAATATTTTGGGCTGTATCCAAAGCACCGCTTACATTCTGATTGCCGCCATCCAAGGTCCCTTCAACCTCGTCTGAACTTTCATAATAAATATCCCCAGCATAGTAGAGATATGATTCGTTTATGGGTGAAGTTGAAAATTGAGGTGGCAAATTCAAGTTGATATTGGAGGAAAAAGCATTTTGGGCCGTGTAATACCCATCAATTTCCAAGGTGTCGAGTGTTGCTTTGTTCACGATGACTAAATCATTATCCTGGCGAAAGCTGGCAAGATCTGACGCAGCAATTCCCTCAAAATCAATGTTATTACTGGCACTTGAGCCGAAAATTGGCAAACCGTTGCTATCATAGCCTATGATTATGTCCTGAATAACATCATGCCCCCAGTTGGCATCGAAAACATAGTAATCATTCCCAAGGCCACCTCGTAACGTGTCATCCCCAGTCCCACCAATTAAAACATCGTTCCCTTCTCCAGCTGTGAGTAAATCGTTACCATCAAAACCATAAAGTTTTTCATTAGCATTCGTGCCTACAAAATCATCGTTTAAATTATCCCCTAGTAGTAAATAACCATCATCAGCTTGAAATATTTGAATTTGGTTTTGATCGACTTGATGATGCTCAACGATGAGTTGATCGGAATTGCCATAGAATAATGTCAGATTTGGTGCATCCACTCCCTCAGAGGGAATTCCACTAGTAAGCGTAGCAGCGATGTCATACACACTAATGTCTGAAAACAGGACAGTATCGTGTACACCAGAAATATTTTTTATAACATCGTGCCCATCTCCAGCACTAAATTTGAAGGTATCGTTGCCGAGACTGTCATAAAGTGTGTCATCCCCAGTACCACCAATTAACGTGTCATCCCCTCTATCCCCAAAAAGGATGTCATCCCCTATCAATCCTTGAATAGAATCATTGCCTTTAGTACCGGTTAGTACATCATTGTTAGATTGCGCAGATTGATCTCCAACTATAGGGTTTGGTGGATCTAATGGGTTAGCAGGTAATTCAGCTAATGCTAACTGTCCAGCATACAAAACTTGTCGACTTCTTAAATATGTAAGACTTGCAGGATCAGCCACATTGAGATTGGTACTAGCATTCTGTATATCCAAAGACTCTGGCGCATGATTTACCTTATCAAAGAAGTTAGTTGTCCCTAATGTGGGAGTATAGTACTGTGTACCATAATTATTAAAGTCTCCACCTTGATCCAAACCTAGCTCATCATAGTTATTGTAAAAATTAATTATATTGCTTTGGTTGTAATTTGAGCCCAAGTTATTTAATAAATGACCTACACCCAAGCTGTCGAAGGAAATGCTTTTTACAGAATTGTAATAAGTAGAACTTTCATTTTGAAGAAGCGTAGCTGCCATTTTTGCTATTGCTCCGCCCAAAGAATGTCCTGCTAATACAATTTGAGCATTTGGGTTACCTTTCTCAACTTGGTCTTTTTCAATCTGTTTGTATAAATCAACCAATTCAAAAACCGTTGTGGGTACTTGGTCTGCGTCAATCTGAGTCCTGGTATTTATATCTGCATTAGCTGCAGCTTGTAAGAGAGTATTCCCTGTATCATTATTTGTAACTTCCTGCTGTCCGGTAGCAAAAACAACAATTTGATTTCCACTTTGAAATGTTACTGTCTCTAAACCATTCGACGTTGCCGAAGTCCCTATTTGCCCATTATCGTATAATGTCCAGCCTACAGGAACATTTGTAGTATTTACAGGATCTCCGGCATATGTATTATTAGGATTTCCGTGTGAGCCAGCTAATAAGCTATTCACATTAGTTATTACGGCAGCTTCTCCTGGAGAAGAGCTAAGTGGTGTTTCTTTATAGAAAGCATCTGCGGAGGCTGTAGCAATCCTTCCAAGATTCCTGATTGTATATAAGAAGTTTAAATCACTTGCATTAAATAAAGACATAAAAAAACCACCCTCACTTTTTAAGATTTAATTTAAAAACAAAGGGATTAACCCCATCCCCTAGCAGATAATATGCATCTGACATTTCAATTAAATTAGAATAATTGTATTCGTAATCAGCCTTACCAATAGGTTCAAACTTCAAACTTTTTGGATCGAGTACATTGTAAACATCACAACCCTTATCTCCAGGTGACTTACCGGCACCCACAAACAAGATCTTGCCATTTTTGAGCTGTGCAGTAAACCTTTTTTCGGGGTAATGGAACGAATAAACGCCCCTTGTACAAAGTGGCTGCTCATGAAGAAGATGCGAGTTAGCAGTTTTCAAATCAAGAATAAATGCATCAAATCTCATCATGAGGAGCAAGTGATCTCGATCCAATGGCATAATATTTTCTGGATATCCTGGTATTTCAGCTATTTTTTTAAGCCTATCAGTATCCAGAGTATAGTGTTCCAATACTTCTTTTTCGTACTTTTGGCTCAGCTCTTTAATCCCTCTTACAAAGAGAATTTCATTATCATTCAAAACAAACACTCTCAAATTCAAAGTGCCTGAAATATGAGATTTTAGTAACTGTCGTTCACCCTTAGCAGGATCAACTATTTCTAGTTGAGCACTATTGTGCCCTTGATTCGGATTCAGGTTAAGAAACAAGATTTTGCCATTTTTGAGCGTTGTTAAAAAACGATACTGTTTAGGATCTTCAAACGAATTTAAGTTACTAAACGCATTATTTTTCATATCATATATTTGGTACTGTGAAACTTTTTTTTCTTTTTTAAGTAACAAGATCCTATCTTGATCGAGGCGCCCTAGTAAAAAAAATGATGCAATTGGGTCTTTATAGAGCGTTATTGTTTGGCGCGTTTGAGTGTTGAATTTTTTAATTCTATAAGGTGGAGCTTCGGAATAGATAAATTCAGTTTCTGATACAGGAAATGCTTTATCGGGCGAGTTCTCTATCTTTCCAACTCGCTCCTCAATTTGTGGCAGATTTTCAAATTGCTTTCTGCTTGCGTTATTTTTGACTGCTTCAACAAGAGAAGGACTATAAACTAGAAGAATAGCAGCACCATAAATGCAAACAGAGGTCACAGAAAACAATTGCTTTACATACCATAAGAGGTTTTCTCGTTTTTTCCATCGTTCCAAAGATAGAATAACTAGATAGATCATTCCTAGAGGAAAGAAGGCTGAAAACAAATCTACAAATAATTCATTCTGCCTGCTAGGATAATGCGTTCCACGAGAAGCAACCCATATCCAAAAGATTGCCATTACAGCCAACACAAGCTGTATTATGGATAAAATCCAAAATTTTACCCCGCGATTTTGAGCAGATTTCTCTTCCATACTCATCCCGTCTATTTAAGCTGCTACTTGCCCATACACTTAAAATCTTCCTTAACAAACAAGATTCTTTGCAAAACGATACGAAAAACCCTATCCTCTTTATCTTTATTTATTATCCCATTGCTTTTACAGTCTGTCAAAACCGGATATTTACAGAACTCAGGGCAAAAGAGATCAACTATTTTTCCGTATTTTTTCCAATTTCAAAACAACAAAATAGACAACAATGACTGGAAGAAAAACGAGGGGTATATGATTCGAATCCGGCTCCCCTATTCTCCAAAAACTAAAAATCATAAATACGCCAAAAATTGTCCAAATGCTGACTACGAAAATAAGAATAAATTCCAATACCGATAAAACCCAAAACTTTATCCCACGATTTTTAGGCGTTTCTGCCATTCTCTATCCCATCTATTTAAACCGAGTACAAGCTAGACTTTTAATAATTCATTCTATCAATGCTGGAGCGCTTAGAGCTGACTCATATTGTATAGCCCTGAGTAGAAGGCCTTTTAAAACGACATCAACAAACATCAAAACGCCAATGGCAGTGCAGGTTTTTATTTGATACAGTAGTACGCATGATGATTAAAACATGGCTTTTAGACCGCCTTGCAACTGCTTTAAAGCAAGCGGCTCCCGAACTCAATCAACTCACCGTTGATGACAGCATTTTAAACAATTTTCGGCTGGAACGTCCTAAAAACGCCAGCCACGGCGATTACGCCGTCAACGTTTCCTTTTTGGCCAAGCAAACCAAAATGCCACCCCCTGCGATTGCCGCTATTCTCGGCAAACAGTTAGAGCTAAGTCTCTCCGCTAAGGACATGACCGTTGCAATAATGGGTGGCTACTTAAACTTTACTGTCGGTGAAAACCTTTTACTCAACAGCCTTTGCGAACGCGCCCGCAGCACCGATCCCGGAAAAAATGACAGTTTGAGTGCTGAGCGCATTCTACTGGAATATGTTTCCGCAAATCCCACTGGACCACTGCATATCGGCCACGGTCGATGGGCTGCCTTAGGTGACTCGTTAGCGCGTATTCTTCGCCACTGTGGCGCCTTGGTAACTCCCGAGTTTTATATCAACGATTTCGGCTTCCAAATGGAGAAACTCGCGATCTCCCTTTGGTGGCGTTCCGCTGAAGTTTTGAAAAATCAAGGACAATTGCCCGGGCCGAATGGGCTTACACAACCGTTGGCTGCTGAAACCGATATTCTGCAAGCACGTGAACTCCCTTATGCCGGTGAGTTTGTGATTGATGTCGCGACTCATTTATTGGGGCAAGCTGAGTTTCTCTCTGCGATTCAAGCCGATTGGATCATTTTCCAGGACGCTGCCGTCGCTGAGGTAACGGATCTTCCCCAGTGGCACGATTCAATTAAAACCCGTTTGATTTCAGCGGCAGTTCCCTATCTGCTGGGTCAACAGCAAGAACTCTTGAAAACGATGCGGGTACATTTCGACGTCTGGACGTCTGAAAAAGAAGCCATGCATCAGAGTGGCCGTGTCACTAAAACGCTTGAAGCGTTGCAAGAACGCGGGCATATCTATGAGAAAGACGACGCGCTCTGGTTTAAATCCGAAGCCTTCGGTGACGAAAAAGACCGCGTTCTCCGCAAGCAAGATGGCTCTTATACCTATTTAACCGCTGATATCGCCTATCATCAGGAAAAATGTGAGCGGAAATCCCCCACCGGAGAATCCTATACTCGCCTCCTGAATATTTGGGGTGCGGATCATCACGGTTATATCGCTCGTTTAAAAGGCGCTATTATCGCCCTCGGATACGATGGCGACCGTTTTGAGGTTCTGCTTGGCCAATTGGTCAATCTGGTGATTGATGGTGAGCGTACACGTATGGGGAAACGCCGCAAAATGCTGACGCTTCAAGACGTCGTCGATGAAGTCGGCGTGGATGCTACTCGCTTCTGGATGGTCTCCAAATCATCCGACAGCACCCTCGATTTCGATGTGGACTTAGCGTCCTCTGCCAGCAGTGACAACCCAGTTTTCTATGTGCAATACGCGCATGCCCGTTGCTGCAGCATTCTACGGAACGCCACACAAGCGGCTCCAAATGTAGATACTGGAGAAACGCATCCACCCATTGTGGACTCTAGCTCCTTTGCAGCGCTGATTCAAGCGGCCACGCTTGAAACAACAGGCTCTCTCTTTACAGATATGCAGTCCGACTCCATGACGACAGCGTTAAAAGCGCTGCTACTGAAGCTCGATCAGTTTGAAGAAATGGTTCGAGATTCTGCCCGCCTGCGTGCACCGCACTTTTTAACGCAATACATGCTGGATTTAGCGGCTCAGTTCCACTCGTTCTATAACGTGTGTCGCATTTTAACGGACGATAGCGCTCAAACCCAAATGCGTTTGCTGGTGATAGTAGCCCTTAAAAACACCTTGGCTCAGGCCTTAGACCTGCTGGGCGTGACTGCTCCCGAGAAGATGTAAGGGGAGATTATTTTTTGCCCTCTGGCTGAGGAGTAGCCGGAACCTCGAGCTCTGTAGGCTTGCCTCTCATTTTGTTCAAAAGGTAGCCAAAAGGAAGTCCACTCATAACAGTGTTCATCGCCAAGCTTCCTGGGCTGATTTTACCTTCATTGTTCTCTTGCCGGAACCACTCAAAGCCGAGACCGGTTAAGGCACCACCAATACAGCTGGCAATCATCTTCGCTTTGGGGTTCATGCTGGTGCTTTTGGCGATCATTGCATCAATCCCAATGGAAGCCCCAATACCTCCTACAAAGGATAATCCTGTTGCAAGCCAGTGAGGAACCCAGTTCTTTCCCTCTGCTTTCTCGTCGTCCTTCTTGGAGGTAGAACCTGCAAAAGTATCGCTGGAAGGGGGGATATTGCCTGTAAAGCTCGGATCAGCATCCGCTGACGCCAGAGGAGACATTGGCATTGCGCCAAAACTATTCGAATTATAACTATTCGAAACCATGCCTGCCTATTCCCACACATTCATACAAATATATAAAAACAATAATTTGGAATCTTGTGCTCTAAGATTTATTAAACCTCTTTCTTAACTTGTCATGCTGCGCAATAAAAAGCGCAGCTTTGCGCTTAGTCGCAGCATCCAGAAAAATGGGCAGCTGGATTCCGCGACTAATTGCGCGGAATGACGAAGAAGCCTTAAAAGTGCCGCTATTACTAGATCACTCAATTAAAAAAGGGCTGTGAAAGAAGTTTATTATCGAATAGTAGAAGCCGATTTCGCCTTAGGGCGAGCATGGGTCCTCGCCGAGAAGCGTTCTCTGAATGGATTATGACGAACCGCCTCAGTCACACTGGATGTACTGCGGTGTGAATAATCTAAAGCATTAACAATAGCGACATCTTGGAAGCCCAAGCCGCCACGAATAGGCCGACGTTGATTAAGTTGATTTTGCAATGGAGACTCTACCGGAGGAGTGATCTTTGGGGTAGGAGATAAATCCGGTAATGGTGATGGCAGAGGCTGAGGAAGCGAAATAAATCCAAGATTTCGCGTAAATAGCAAACGACCCAATACTGCCGATCCTAAAAGGCAGAATAATCCGATCCCACTCAAGCATAGTCCGATGGCAAACCAGATCCAATTAACATCGGCAAAAATAGGGCGTAAAATTCGTTTTATAGGCTCTGGAATAGAGGCAATAAAACTATTTTTAGAATGAATAACAATCAATTTATTTTTTGTTGTCTTAGAACTTGCTTTAGCATTTTTTTCAGCAGGGGTAGCTGCTTCTGTAGAAGGGGAGGCGGCTTCTATCGTTGAATTATCTTCCAAATCACCTAAGAGGGGAGATTTAATAGGCGTCGGCAAAACAGGAGCTTGAGCGTGAAAATTTCCAGGCAGAATATTAGGTAAACTGAAGCTTGGTGGGGATGGTATATTAAAGCCAGATTCATTCCCAAGATGATGCAAATGAGCATAGGGATCGAAATTATTATTTTGAGGGGGAGCATTATACTCACTGCGAGGATAAAGCTGCGTTGAATTTACAGCATCCTGACTGGTATTCGCATCTTTTGGGGTCGCATCAATTTTAACGACATACGGATTCCAAATGGTACCCGGACGTTTTCCATCAGTCGAACTAGGCTCAACCGTGCTTAACATCATCGGTGAGGGGTTGTTGAGTTTATCTAAAATCGTTTTGGGGGGCAATAGTTTAGGTGCACTCGCAATACTCGGCCTTAGAGGCATTTGTTTAGCCACGTTGGATGACGGCAAACGAGACAAAACCTGGTCAAAAGCTTGTTTACTGTCGGTTTTAACCGCCGATCTCGGTTTTAATACAGAATCGATACTACTCTGATTAGGAAGTATCTTGGGAGTTCTTTTAGCAGAGGGAGCTGTTTGCTTCGCCGATGAAGCGATGCTAGGCGCTGTTCCCGAAGACGCTGCAGAACCGTGTTGCTGATGAATGGAGACAGCGTAGCCTTCAGCAGGCAGGTTCGGAATAATAATCTTGACCTTACCGTCCGCAGTTGGAACAGCACGGCCAATAAAGCGATTTTGGTCATCAATAACGACCGGTAACCCTTCATCTAGTAATTTTTTGGAAAGTTTTGTGTCTGGCAATGTAATTGTGAGCTGATGATCGCGTCTTTCTGTATTGTAAGATATCGCCTGATCACCCAGCAGTGTAATAGTTACCGATTTATCCTGAGTATGAATACGGAAGCCATTCAGCTCCCCGGCCATTGCAATAGGTTGGCTTAAAACATTAAAAGCCAAAAGGGTGCAGGTCAACCCAAGCGCATACAGGACACGTAATTTTCTCATGATTTAATTTTAAATTTATTAAGCCGGGTAAAAGGGTTTATGTCTGTAAAATCATCCAAAAAGATGAGTAGCTTGAACAGTTTTTAAGTCCGAGAAAACCACTAAAAATCGTACCCTATCGGTTCACTGTTAAAACTTAATTATTCTAATCGACAAAATAAAGGTATTTTTTCCACCGGGCGACTTCTCTGGCACTGGCCTGTCGGTGCTTAGAGAGCTCAAATTGAATAAAATCAGCGGGTCGGCAAGGTTTAGACCGTAATTCCATCCCTGCTTCCTTGGGGGTTTTATTGCCCTTGTATAAATTACAACGCACACAAGCCGTAATTACATTCTCCCAAGTATCTTTTCCGCCCTTAGAACGAGGCACAATATGATCGATACTCAACTCTCCCTTTTTTCCACAGTACTGGCATAAGTAACCATCACGATGAAGAATATTACGTCGGGTTAAAGGGAGTTCCTTGTGTGGGATTTTAACGTAATACAGGAGTCGAATTACAATAGGCATTGGCCATCGACCATTAGCGATTTGGCGATTTTGTTTTTCTACTGCTTCTGCTTTTCCTTTGACCAAGAGCAATAGGGCACGTTGCCAACTACAAATATGTAAAGGCTCATACGAAGAATTGAGCAGTAATACCTTTCGCAAAGCCATCTCCTATTACATCGCCAAATTTGGTATACCAGGTGCATCTACTTCGTTGTTGCGGTACTCGCTTCAGTTACTTAGTACTGTCTAAACGCCTTTGCTGCGTTCCTGACGCCTCGTAGTTACTACCTGTTAAACCAAATTTGGTCTTGTATAATTACGGAATTTGGATTCGAAAACATAAACCCGGGAAGCTAATTTTTAAGAAATTGGATCTCTTTAAACTATCTGGAAAGAGTCATTTACTCTAGCTAAAGTTTAGATATACTTCAGCTTATTTTGTTTTTTCTCTTTCTCTCTCAATAATACGGCTTTCGGCCGTAATTGTCTATCGACAATTACTTCAAAAACTATAGATTAGGTTTTTTCAATACTTTTGAGTAATTTATACGCATCGGGAAGATGAAGTCGAATATCACTTGCGTGACAGGCATAGACGGTTTTAGCCTCTGCTGCAAAGTCTCCCGAAAGTCCATGCAAGGCTACTCCCAGTAAGATCGCATGGCTCAATGACAGATTCTGCGCAAATGCCTGACCGAGCTGAGCAGCCAGAATTCCAGTCAGTACATCTCCACTTCCTGCAGTAGCCATCCCGCTATTACCCCAGGGGGAAATCCAGCACAAAGCTGCTTCTTCGCCCTCAGGATGCAATGCCATTACCGTCGTCGCTGATTTCAGAACCACATGGCACTGGTAGCGTTCCCTTAAACGCTTCGCTGCAATTAAAAGGTCAGCACTCAACTCTGAAGAGTCCACACCCAATAATCGAGAGGCTTCTCCCACGTGGGGAGTCATTATAAAGCGCTCATTCAAGGGTATATTCAGTTCAGCCAAGGCAAAAAGAGCATCTGCATCCAGAACAGTGGGTGGGAATTGCTTTTGCTCCTTAGCAAACGTAATAAACTGTTTCACCGCTTGGATACTGTCAACATCCCGTCCCAAACCAGGCCCGAGCGCCAAAGCGTGGATTTTCTTACTGTCCATCAACGTTGATATGACAGTCTCCATACCGGCCTTAGTCCAATGAGATGTATCTTGAGAGGCATGCCTCATAATTTCGGGTAGTAAATGAATTTGACTAAAAACCGCTTTGGGCGCCAGTAGGCTGACGAGTCCAGCCCCAGCCATCATTGCCGACTCACTGCAAAGGACCGAGGCCCCCGGCATGGACTCACTTCCGGCTAAAACAGCCACATGTCCAAAGGTATACTTATGAGCCTCGGGGGGATGCGGCGGTAAATAACGACTAACAGCTTCTAAATTCAGCAAATGCAATTCATTTATTGTTCCTCCATTCGCCTCTTCAATTAAGAAGTCTGGAATACCAATGTCTGCCCGATAAATTTTACCGGACAGGCTTTTACCCGGTTGCAGATATAAACCAGGCTTCGCCAAGGCCAGCGTGACGGTTTCATCTGCTTGAATAGCGATTCCCATAACTTGCCCGGTTTCTGATGACACTCCAGAGGGAATATCTACGGCGAATACGATACATCGACCTTTTAAGCTTGCATGTCGGGCATTAACAGCATCAATTAACCGAGCATTCACGCCTTGGACCGACCGTGAAAGTCCGCTCCCAAACAGGGCATCAACTACAAACTCAGCACGTTCAATGGCCTGGATAGCCGATGATTCATGCGTATTTGTATTAATAACGGTAATTGGGCGCGTTAAAAGCTGTTCCAGGTTGACTAAAGCATCCCCACGATAGTGAGTTCCGGTATAAATAACCGTTGTATTCTTGAACCCCTCAACCAGCAATAAGCGAGCAATTGCAAAGCCATCCCCACCATTATTACCTGGGCCGCAAAGTATGACACCATTTTTTACCGAGCTTATAGTCGGATGAGAGCATATTCGATGCGCCACTGCTTTGCCTGCATTTTCCATTAATACAAGCGTCGGAATTCCTGCCTGTGCCGTTGCACGTTGCTCTAAATCCCTTAAATTAGACAACAACAGGCTCATAATAAGCTCCCATTACAGAAAATGCTCCTACAGCAAAGCAAGATCAGTAAAAGGATAGCATAGCTATAAAAAGCTAATGATAAACTATTTAAAACGACTCAAGCGAGGGCCTTCAGAGCCCTTAAAGAACTTCGATATACTGGCTTGCCACGAAGCGAACCTGGATATTTCTTTTCCACTTTCATCTTTTGTCTTAAATACACGGTTAAAAAAACCAGTCAAAGCACTTTCTTTAGAGGTCTCTGTTTCTGGATCTTTTGAAGAAAACAAATCACGAACCTTCTCCCAGAAACCTGGTTTAGAGTCAGATTTGTCTTTTTCTATAGAAAGTGTAACGCCATCACCAGAACTACTTGTAGGAGCAGGCCATTCAGCCTTGCTCTCATGAAGAGGAGCTTTTAATGTAACAGCCGCTATCGGTTGGCTAACGCTACTTGCTGATGATACTGACATATCAATCTTCCTTATTAAGATTAATTTTTACTATCCAGCGATGGCAAAATCTTTTTCCGGAAAGTTTCCAGCTGGTTCGACATCGCAGAAAAATCAAACGGACAGGGTCTGTTGAGTGCTGCATAGTCGCTTCTATATCGAGTTAAGTCACTACCACAGCTTTTAAATAAGCTTACTGCCCGAGATAAAGCATCCTGTGGAGAGCAACTTTTCAAATCCTCTAACTTCGAAATAAAATCTGTAAAAAACGTCGGTATTGTTGTATGTTCTAACTCACTTAAATGAATATTGTCTTTTGCTAGCAACCTGGCATTTTCCCTGTTTTTCAGATCAAAAGCAGCCTTTTCCTTATTAATAACTTGCTGAAGCAAGTTAACTTGAACTGCAAAAGCTTTATCCTGACGATTCAGTTTGAACGCTTCGGGCTTTAACTCTTCGGATTTTACATGATCACGTGATGGATGTGATTCCGTCTTGGAATAAGAGGATCCTTCCTTCCCGGTACGTTCTTGCTGTTTAGCATTGGCTTCTTTATGAGCTTCATTTTCCCGAACTTCGGAGGGAGGCTGAGAAGACGCCTTTTCATGCTCGTTTACCGAAGCATCTTTGGGCTCAGGTGGTCGCTCCTGCTTTTCAGAAATATAGTGTTCTTCTGAGTTTTTACCAGAATGATCTTTACGTTTAAAAGGAATTTTCTCAATTTGAGGCTCAACACGGCTATTCAGAGCTTCCTTAACTTCATTAGCAGCCTCTTCAACCGCTTGCGTCGTTGGATCTTTCAGCTCTGAAAGCTCAAACTCATCCTTCTGAGGACCAGTAATGTTTCGTCCTCGAACGAAGCGCGCAGTCGGTAAAAGTTTCGAGAAATTTCGTCTAAGGAAATCCTCTCCATGATGGAACATTGATACCATTCGCAAAACATCCCACTTAAATAACTAGAAAGTCGTAAAAAGCTCTCTTATACAAGATAAAAACAATCTTTTTGATTCTTGTGCGCTTTCACTTGTAAAATTACTGCTATGCTTAAATGAAACATCACTTTTTTGAGAAACTGTTTGAAACGTTCGAAGTCGAAATAGGCTTCGTCTGTTCAAAACTCCTCATCTGGCTGCTTTGCAGTGCCTAAAGCCCAACAGAAAAAGGGTTGGATAAAGGAAGAACAGTGCAGGCAAGGCACTGAGGAACGAACAGCTCAACAGCGTGGCAAACAGTACGGGTGTGAGCTTTTCAATTGTCCTTAAAGATGGGTCCGGAGGAATATGCCTGCTACGCTTTCGATTGTTATTATTAGCAATAATCAAGCTGAACTGTTGGAATCTACGTTACTGTCCGTACGCTGGGCAAGTGAACGTATTGTATTAGATACCGGCAGTAGTGATTCCAGCCTTGCAGTCGCCAAGCATGCCCAGTGCAAGGCCACTGTGTTTAGGCATTGGGGTAACAACCCTCTATCCCAACTTGAAAACTTACTGCACGCCGTAAAAACAGACTGGGTTTTATGGCTGAAAGCTGATGAGATTATCAGTGATGCCCTTCGACACGACATTCAAGGCATTTTAGAGCGAGACGAAGGTCTCTCCGGCTATTCTTTGAAATTTCAATACGCCTATGGCAGCTCTGAATTCAAAGACAATGCACCCAGTTCTGAAATACGCCTCGTTCGCAAAAACGCATGGCGTGTTGTTCCTGGCATCGAGCCTAAACTTCAAGTTCTTGAGGCCCATAAAACAAGGACTTTAAATGCCAGCTTACAAATAAAACCCTTTTCTACGGTTTCAGATTTGGTAGAGTCTCTCAACCAACAAAGCAACCTCTCCGCGTTTGATTGTATTCAACAACACGGTAAAAACGCGGCTCATCCCAATATTGGGAAACTCATTATGAATGCTTTTTGGGGTGTTTTCTTATCGCATTTTTTCCCATCTCAGCAAAGTAAATCTGAGTCCAATACGGCTTACAGCATGCTCACGCAATTGCTCTATGCCTTAAAACCAGCATTAGAGCTTGCTAAGATCCGCCAACTTTTAAACCACAGTTAGTCTTATCATCTCCAACGCTCCCTTTGACTATCGGTAGCTATGGTAGAATCAACCTGTCTTAAAGCAATACGATGGGTTGAACGATGACAGCACCAACTTATGAAACACTCGAAGAAAAAACGCTGAGTTCCGAAATCGTTTTTAAAGGTACAATCGCAACGGTTCGAGTAGATCAAGCGCTGCATCCCAGTGGTGCCACCGTACGCAGAGAAGTCGTTGGTCATCCGGGTGGGGTTGTTGTTTGCCCTATTTTAGATGATGGACGCATCATTTTTGTGCGCCAATGGCGCTATCCACTTCATCAATGTTTGCTTGAACTCCCCGCAGGAAAGCTCGATTGGACCGATGGTATTCCAGAAGATCCGTCAGAGGCAATTAAACGCGAGCTCATGGAAGAAACCGGATACGAAGCCACACAGTGGGAATCAAAAGCTTGCTTGTTCACAGCACCCGGCTTCTGTGATGAAAAGCTGTGGCTCTATAAAGCAACTGGCCTCGTTCAAAAAGAGTCTGGGGTGACCGTCTCAAACGAGACCTCAATCACGCAACAACACCAACCCAGCGAAATAGAATGGCTCAATCTAGTTTTTCTCTCCCCTCAGGACGCTTGGCGCATGTGCCAGACTGGAGAAATTTCAGACGCCAAAACCGTTGCCCTGCTGGCTTTGTGCTTTCCAACGTCCGATTTTTAATGAAAACATGTACATTAGGGACTTGTCAGCAAGCTTACCTCTTGGCTAGAATAAAGTAACTTAAGAGTTAGCTATCACATTGGGGCGTCGCCAAGTGGTAAGGCACCTGGTTTTGGTCCAGGCATTCAGAGGTTCGAATCCTTTCGCCCCAGCCAAAGACCTCTTCATCTTTATGGAGAGGTCTTTTTGCATTTAAATCAAAAACATCCCAACGAAAACGCTCTATAATAAGAGTCTGTACTTTTAAACTTGAGCCTTTTTTGCCAATTTTTAACTTTATTAACGTTTTAGGTGTTTGGTGTCCGAGAGTTTTCTTCATCCCGAATCATCCCTTGCTATTGCCGCTGCATTACTGATTGTTGCCGTTCTTTGCAGCTTGGCTTCAAGTCGTTTTGGTGTCCCTGCGCTGGTGCTTTTCTTACTGTTAGGAATGTTGGCCGGAAGTGACGGACCCGGGCATGTTCCTTTTAACGATGCCTACCTGGCCCAATTACTGGGTATCGCAGCCCTATCGCTCATTCTGTTCGAAGGGGGACTCCACACCAAGTGGCGTTCCATTAAACCCGTTTTGTATCAAGGTATTTCTTTAGCCACCCTCGGTGTGGTAATCGCAACCCTACTGGTCGGTGCTTTTGCCAGCTGGCTTTTGCACTTCGATTTTCGCTACGGACTTTTATTAGGTGCCATCGTTTCTTCCACGGATGCCGCAGCGGTATTCAACATTTTAAACTCCAGTAGCAGTCAACTCACAGGACGATTACAAGCACTTTTAGAGCTGGAGTCTGCCATTAACGATCCAATGGCTGCTTGTTTAACGCTCGGCCTCGTGGAATGGATTCAACATCCAGAGTTATCAGCCTGGTCTTTATTCTTTCTGTTCGTACAACAAATGAGCATTGGTGGACTTCTGGGCTGGTTGTTTGGGAAGGCAAGCATTTGGATTATCGATCGCATCAAGCTGGATTCTGAAGGCCTTTATGCCGTCCTTACCGTCGGATTTATACTGTTGATTTATGGCACAACAGCGTTTCTTCATGGAAGCGGATTTTTAGCGGTTTATATGGTCGGCCTGATGATGGGCAACGCCAACTTTACCTATAAGAAAAGTTTGATTCGCTTTCACGAAAGCATGGCGTGGCTGATGCAGATCGTGATGTTTTTAGCCCTCGGACTTTTGGCTTTACCGTCCCGCTTACCCAGTGTGGCAGGTCCGGGTATTTTTCTGGCGCTCTTTTTAATTTTTGTAGCTCGGCCTGTCAGTGTTTTTGTCGGGCTTGCCTTAACCAAGCTCAAATTTAAAGAAAAACTTCTCATTTCCTGGGTTGGCTTACGGGGTGCCGTTCCCATTGTTTTAGCTACCTTTCCAATGCTCGCCAGACTGGACCATTCCACTGGATTTTTCGATGTCGTTTTCTTTATCGTTTTAACGTCAGTCTTACTGCAGGGAACTCTACTTGAAAGTGTCGCAAAATGGCTAGGCGTTGCGAAGCCATGGATCAAAAAACCGCGCTCTCCCATTGAGTTTGTTCCGACCCGGAAAAGCAAAAACGAGTTTGTTGAAATCACAGTTAATACCGATTCTGCCATGGCAGGACAAACGATTGCCAGCTTAAATCTTCCAGTAGAATTTTTAATTGTATTGATAGATCGGGATGAGGAATACATCGTCCCCAAAGGCAACATGGAACTGCAAGCGGGCGATATTTTGATGGTGCTCTCGAATAGAGAGCAGCTCAATCAATTTTGTGATCTCACGGGTTTCTGCGCTCCCTTATAGGTTTAAGGTACAATTTTTTTAATTTATCGATTTTCTTTTCTGAAAAGTGCGCATGACAAACTCATTACCACCCCACCTGCCTTCTCAACAGTGCTCGACTAATAAGTCGACTCCTCAAGACTTTAATTGCGAAATTCTGAATCAAACGCTTTGTGGAAACGGGCTTTTTATACTCCGCCTGCGAGTGCTCGATCAAAATCCTTTTTCCTGCCTGCCAGGACAGTTTGTAATGCTGGACTTACCAGAAAACACGTACCGCTTCCGTCGTCCCTTTAGTGTGCTGTCTAACCCCACCCCAGATACTTTTGACCTTTATTATAAAGTGGTCGGTTACGGCACGACAGCCATGGCCGAATTTCAAATTGGTCAAAAGTTGCGTTGTTTAGGACCTTTGGGAAATACCTTTACCCGTCCTGCTGACTCTGAGCACAGTCTTTTTATTGCCGGTGGTATTGGAATTGCTCCACTCCTCTTTTTGCGAGCAAAAATTCAGGAGCAAAATCCTGGTGCTGAAATAGGGCATTGCATTTATGGTGCCAGAGGTCAAAATGAGCTCGGCCTTCAAGACGAATTAAACGCTATTTTCCCTCAACAAAATCTTCACTTTACAACTGATGATGGCAGCGCAGGCTTCCACGGCAATGTTGTTCAACTGCTTCAGTCCAAGCCTGAACTTGTGCAAAAGGCCAAAAAGGCTTATATATGTGGCCCATCCCGTATGATGGAAGCTGTTTGCAATCACCTTACAAGCATTAATCCCAGTATTGAAATTCAAGTTTCCCTTGAATCCCACATGCCCTGTGGCACCGGCGCATGCACCGGGTGCGTTATTCCAAGGCCGGCACCCAATCTTCCCGCAAAGGTGTGCTTTGAAGGGCCTATATTTAATGCCAATGATATTCTCTGGCATTTTGCAGATGAAGCACCCTGCTTCCCTACCACTGATTTTCCTGGACAGGACGAAAAGACGGCTTGCCAATGATTAAAGAAAGAAACGCGCTGCTTGCTCAAACCGTTGCTGGAATCGAATTCGATAATCTAGTCTTAAATGCCTCCGGTGCATTTAACGCCCCATTTTTCAATCAGCTCTACTCCTTGAAAGAAAACCTGGGTGGCATCGTCACCAAAACGGTGACACAAAATCCCCAGATCGGAAATCGTCAGCCTCGTACTTACGAACTTCCCGGCATTGGCATGCTCAATAGTATCGGCTTACAGAATCCAGGATTGGCCTATTGTCTAGAAAAAGAAATCCCGGCCCTGGCCAGTTACGAGATTCCTGTCATTCTTAGCATGTCTGCCCATAGCAGTAGTGATTTTGCACACATGGCCGAAATGGTTTTAGCACATCCCAGTGCTGCCCATATTCAAGCTTTAGAATTAAATCTATCCTGCCCCAATGTTGAAAAGGGCGGTGTTCATTTCGGTAGCGCTCCCAGCTCCGTTAAAGACGCTGTCAGCGCCGTGTGCTCCGTCTGGAAAAAACCGCTTTTTGCGAAACTTACACCCAATGTGACCGATATTGTTTCTATCGCAGCCGCAGCAGTTGAAAGTGGTGTTAGCGGACTAACCGCCATTAATACAGTAATCGGTGTTGCGATAGATGTTAAAAAACGCAAGCCGGTGATGCCTCGCATTTCTGCCGGTTACAGTGGCCCTGGCATCAAGCCCATTGCTTTACACGCGGTTTGGAATTTGAGAAAACACTTCCCTGAAACACCCATTATGGCTATCGGTGGTATTTCAAACACGGAAGACGTGCTGGAGTTTTTAATGGCAGGCGCGAGCTTAGTCCAAGTCGGAACGGCCTGCTTTCGGGAGCCCATGATTTTTAATACCATTCGCCAGGAACTGGAAAGCTACTGCCAGGAAGAAAATCTCAGCTCTATCCGCGAGATTATTGCCTGCGCGCATTCGTGAGTTTCAACATGACCATCGAATCCACGATACAGATTGAGCGTGCCACCCAAGCCGATATGGCTAAAATCCAATCGATTATTGGCGACTATTACGAAGCAATCACTGTTATGGTTCGCGATAGTCAGGAGCAGCTGGAAACCTATTTGCAAAAAGACTCTGGTATTTGGCTCGCTTGTGATGACGGTATAACCATAGGCTGTGTAGTTTTAAGGCCTCTTCCCCAAAGAGAGAATGCCTGTGAAGTGAAACGGCTTTACGTGAAAGACAGTCATCGTCGCCAAGGCATTGCGGAAGCGCTTATGAATTCATTGGAGGGCTATGCCCTCAGTCAAGGATATCAGTCAGTTTACTTGGATACCAAAGACGATTTGAAGGCAGCCATCCGATTTTACGAGCGTCGTGGTTATAAACCCTGTGAGCGCTATAACGACAATCCCCAAGCCACGTTATTTATGAGACGAGAGCTGATTGCCTCAACAAGCTAGATATACAAATACAATATAAAAACCATTCTAATCAAAACATATCCAAACGATAGCTTATAGACAGCAATCTAAAGACTTCTTATTGAATTTCAAGTCCTGGAAAGGTTTTTAGCACAAAACCCAATAAATTGTTTTTAATGCAATAACAATTATATTAATAGTCATTACATAGTGGGGCATGGGGATGATATTACTGAAATCAGGCTGTCCAGAGCTGCCGTCATGGAGTTCAATCAGCAATAAACTTTCTAGCCTTAATCCTTATGCCAAGGCCAATCCTGGGATATTAAAGAGTCATGATGAAGTCTCACTGAGCAAATCGGGTGCAGTTGCTAAAAAAGAGCAAACGCCAGAGACTCCCCAACAAAAATCTAAGCCCGAAATAGAAACATCCAAAGATTTATCGGAACAATCGCAAGATGTTGCAACTTTAAAGCAAAGCGCTAAGACTCCAAGAGAAATTTATGAAGCTCGGCTAAAGGAAGTAGCTGATAAACCCAAGCGCACCATAAGGCGCTTTGAAAGTGGTACTCGACCACAAGAGTTCAATATCCTTAGACCCGATGCAGCTTCTGTCAGATTAGAAGCGCAAAAAACTCAAAAAGCAGCATTCAAAAGACTCAATGTAGAGACTCCTAAATCAGATGATAGAAAGGTATCACTAAAACCTTTAGAGCTATCCGAAAAACATGGAATGAGAGAACATGTAGATAATAGAGTGATGAAAGAGCAGTATTCTAAAATACTAGGCGCGTGGGTTGATTAAGTCACTATCCCGATAATGCCTGATTATCCAAATCCAAGATGAGTCGGATAATTCGGTATGCCCAATGGATCCCAATCGCGGGAACGCTTGCAGGCGAATTAACCGCCTGAACGTGTGCCGCTTGACTATTTTCCTGAGCTAATTTAGCTATTTCAGTAGCTTTAGACCTTTTAATTGTTTCTGTACTGCTTTTCAATGAAGCTGCACTGTTTTTGCCTGCCTTTTTTGCAATAAAGGTCAGTAGAGGCTCCGGTAGCTTATCGGTTTCCATAGCCAATATCAGACGTTTCTTGATTTCGGGGAGTACGGGGCGTGCTTCCTCATCATGGCCAATTTGAGCGGTTAAAGTCTGGGCTTTACCTCGATCGGTATTGATGATAAGAACAATGCGGAATTCTCCATACGTGTAAGTCTTAACCGTAATCAGCCAGCGTGCGGCATCCTCGGCCTGTTCTCCCTCACCACCAGAAAGTTTGTAATCACCCTCTTCCTCTTTTTGCTCGCCTTCCAGTTGCTTTTCCATAGGTGCTTTGGGAGTCAAAAAACGAAGTCCGAATTCTTGTAATTCGCGGAGCGGCAAGCTTGGTAAATAGAGGGTAATCAGTGTTTTAACAGCTTCCATACCGGATTTTCCAGCCTGTTCGGCCAGCTCTTCACGAAGTATGAGGAGTTTGGAAAGTGCTGACCCGGATTCGCCGCCATTATTCTGAATTAGTTTCATCAGCTTACCCTGGGAGCTGGCGAGTCTATCGAGCAGAAAAGCTTGCAGTTCGTCGAGTGAAACATTGACTTGCTCTTGGCTAAGTTTTTGCAGGATTTCATTTGAGTTGCCAGGCTCAAGCTGGGACAGTAAAGCCAGAAGCTCTAAAATTTCAGATGGCAGATGGAGCAAATTTTTCAGTAAACGAGCGACCTGAGCCGCATTCATATTCAAATCATTTCGAAACAGGGCATTAAAAGGAATCTGGCCTTGGGGCAGACTTTCTAGGGCTTGCATGCCTGCTGATGGCATGGGACTTTCAGACCCACCTTCTTCGTCCGGGTTTATCTGGGTATTTTCCACAGATTTTCCGGGCGTTTGTCCAGATTGCTTGGGCGAATAAGATGATGAGAAACCTTGCCCAGAGCTTGGCCCAAGACTACCCATAATGTCCTCACTTATTTACTGATTTTTATGTGTTTAGGGCGATGCCACTCATTAAAATAGCATCGCCCTAATTAGGAAGTTTAAAGATTATTCCTGAATAGAATCATCGATTTGGGCACGTTGCAGTTTATCGCTGTAATCAATAAACATAGATTTCCACTCGGAAAAGACTTCCAATGCACTTTGGCCTGCGTCCCGGTGACCATTACCGGTATCTTTCGTACCACCGAAAGGTAAGTGAACTTCAGCCCCAATGGTCGGCGCATTAATGTATACGAGGCCGGATTCCAAATCCCGAAGCGCGGCAAAAGCCCGGTTTACGTCCTTGGTATAAAGCGCCAACGACAAACCATACTTGGTGTTATTCGCGACTTCAATTGCTTCATCGTAATTTTTTACAGGAATTATCGCCGTGACAGGCCCAAAGATTTCTTCCTGAGCCAGCATCATATTGGGTTTTACGTTATCGAAAAGCGTGGGTTGAATAAACCAGCCAGGGCCAGCATCCTTAGCTCGTTCGCCACCAATGACTAAATCAGCTTCTTTTTTGCCTTCTTCAATAGCCTTCAAAATCCGATGCATCGACGCTTCATTCACAACCGGACCAATTTGCACAGACGGATCGAGCCCGTTCCCAATTTTGAGTTCTTTAATACGAGCCACCAGTTTTTCGCGAACTTTCGCATGTACCGCCTCATGAACGATGACACGAGAAGCCGCTGTACAGCGTTGGCCGGATGTGCCAAAAGCACCCCACACAACACCATCCACGGCTAAATCCAGGTTAGCATCTTCCATAATAATAATAGCGTTTTTACCACCCATTTCCAAGGAAACGCGCTTGAAGGTTGGAGCACAAGCTTCATTCACACGGCGACCGATATCGGTTGAACCCGTAAAGGAAATTAAGGTGACATCGGGATGCTGCATTAAGGGCTCACCTGTCTCACGGCCAGAACCATAAACCACATTCAGCACACCTTTAGGCAGACCTGCTTCTTCTAAAATCTCAACCAAGCGATGCGTGAGTAAAGGCGTATCGCTTGCTGGTTTAATCACGCAAGTATTCCCACAAATGAGGGCAGGCATAATTTTCCAGCTGGGAATCGCCATCGGGAAATTCCACGGTGTAATCAAACCGACAACACCCAAAGGCACACGGGAAGACATCGCAAACTTGTTACGCAGTTCAGAAGGTACGGTTTCGCCAAATAAGCGACGACCTTCACCAGCCGCATAGAAAGTCATATCAATAACTTCCTGGACATCGCCCCGAGCCTCAGAAAGTACCTTACCCATTTCACGAGTCATTTCCTGCGAGAGTTGCTCTTTCCGCTCCATGAGAATGCGACCTGCCTCAAACAGGATTTCTCCGCGACGGGGCGCAGGAAACAGACGCCAGCTTTTAAATGCTTTTTTAGCAGCCGCAACCGCCGCATCCACGTCCGCTTTATCTGAGGCCGGGAAAACTCCAATCAGGTCCGATGGATCCGCGGGACTATGACTTTCAAACGTCTTTCCACTTTTAGCAGGAACCCATTCTCCACCAATATAATTGCGGAAATCGCTTTGTTTGCCATGCGCACCGGGTTTAATTTTAGTCAGCGCAGTTGCGTTTGCCATTTTATGGTCTCCCTCTCATAATCCCTGTTAAAAACCTCAAAATAAGGAGGTTTAAACTTTCTTCTTATTATTATACGCAATGTCTAAAAGCACGTATTTTGGAAAAGAAAATAACCCTCATAGAATGCTTTGGTGCACGTGCAAGCATTTTTGCATACAATGAAAAAGATAAGTTTAAAATTTCCATGGCTATGTACTCATTCAGAGTGAATCAACAATTCCTTTTTGCTTTCGGTTTTTAAAAGCCAAAGCTCCAAATCAAAACCATCTTTCAGAAAAAGAACAAACATAGGATTTATGCAAAATAACGAAAGCAGATGTCAAGACGATATCTATAGAACCTGATATTAATATACTTTTTGATATCTATTTTCATTATTTTGCGTAAGTTCTAAAAAAAAGGATTTTCGGCGTGGTCACCAGCCCTCCTACCCTTGAACAAGCAGCTTCTAGCCAGCAAACCTTAAACATCTCTACCAAACATCCCTTCCCGGTGGCAGACGTTTTAGGGCTGCCCATTGCTTGCGTTACCTACATTGATGTTCTGAGCCACATGGACAACTGCCTGGCTAACCGCAAAAAAACGTTTTGTGTCACGCTTAACCTCGATATTTTAAGAATTACGGGTGAGAAGCCGGACTTTCACAAGGTTGTCCAAAAATCAGACTTTGTTTTTGCAGACGGAATGCCCATTCTTTGGCTCGCAAAGCTGAATAAACAGAATCCAGAAATACCTGAGCGGGTTGCTGGATGCGACATTGCGCATGACCTTTGCCGCCTCTCCCATAGGAACGGATACCGAGTGTTTATCCTCGGTGCTGCACCGGGTATCGCTGATTTAGCGGTTGAAAAACTCCGTGCAGAGCTACCCAATATGCAGGTTGCAGGCACGTACTCCCCTGCTTTTTCCGAATTGCAGGACGCCACCCAAAGCCAAGCCATTATCGAGCGCATTAACCAGGCGAATACAGATATCCTTTTGGTTGCCCTTGGTGCACCTAAACAAGAGCTCTGGATCGCAAAAAACTTATCTCAACTGGATGTCGGTGTTATACTGCCCTGCGGCGGTTCGATCGACTTTATTGCAGGCGTTCAGAAAAAATCACCCCAATGGATTGGGAAATTGGGGCTAGAATGGTTCTATAGAATGGCTTATAACCCGAAGCGGCTTTTTGAACGGTATATTATTCATGACCTTCCCTTTCTGATCAAAGCCTGCATTCAACAAAATAAACCTTAAAATAGAAGCATTCTGACTAAGACGAGATTCGGTATTGCCCACGCTTCGGTTATTTTTAAAAGCGCTTCGTTTACTGGCATTTTCTGTCAGCATACCCCTTTTGCTCTTGTGTGCCTCTGCAGCTTGGCTTCCTTCTTACTGGTGGATAGAATGCCTGAGAGCCTTCACCTTTCATTCCGGGCTTTTACTCTTGATTTCAGGCTTTTTGCTTTTTGCAAGCTCCCTGCTAGTTGCACGGCTTAGCGTTGGCACTTTAGCTGTCTTTTTAGCGTGTGTATTTGCCGTACCGCCTATCTTTAGTGCTGTTGAAGCTCAATCCCCGTGGATACCCGGATACACCATCATTCATCCCAAGTTAAAGCTGACGGAAGATACCCCACAGGTCCGCTTTATTCAGCATAATGTACTAAAATCCCGGAAAAACTACGATGGCGTTGTAAAGCTGCTTCAAAAACAAGATGCCGACCTGGTCGCTTTAGAGGAAATCAACAAACCGGGCTTTGTACGCTTGCGCACAGACCCCATTCTACGAGCAAAATACCCGTCCTTTGCCGGAGGCTGGCAAAGTGGTCAGTGTTTACTGAGTCGCTGGCCGATTCAATACTCTAAAACAATTATTGATAAACACTTCCCCATCCTTCATGTTCACGTCAGAACCCATCAGGGGCTCAACCTGACAGTTATCGTGATGCACCCCCCACACCCAACTAGCCCGTTTTTAATGCGGCGTCAACGCGAGATGTTTGACCTAATTAGCGCCGATCGCGACATGCGTTTTCCTGACCCATTGCTGGTAGCTGGAGACTTAAATGACACGCCTTACAACGCAAGTTATCAAACCTTTTTGAAAAAAGCCCGTTTACGCGATCCCCTCAAAACAATGGGATTGATTACAACGTGGCCAAGCTTTTTACCGCCCTGGTTGCGCATTCCTATTGATCACACACTCTACAGCGCGGACTTAAAAGTAAGCGAGCAACATTTATTGCCCAATACAGGCTCAGATCATTTACCCATCTATACCGTTTTTTATCAGCCCAGGGTTAAGTGAACCCACACTTACTAACGGAACTAAATATTGTCGAGTATTTATAGTTGTGCTATTTTGACATTGACAAACATGCTGATATTTTACTCACATCGTTAAGGTAGCTATCTAAATCGCTGACAAAAGAAAACGACGCACCCAGAATTTAGATTGTCTTAGGTAATTTAATTTAACAATAGTTAATTTGGATATTGATTCTTCCATGCTTAAGTCTGCTGTGAACAGCTCTCCCACAAAGCTGCCTTACATTAAACCTTTAAATGCTATTCGTGGTGCTGCGGCTCTGATTGTCGTTTTTTTTCATACCTATAAGCTGGGTTTTTTCTCCCAACACATGGATCTCTCAGCTTTTTCTAACGGCTATTTTGCTGTAGATATGTTTTTTATCCTGAGTGGCTTTGTCTTAATGCACGTTTACAACGGCAAATTTCAAACCGTTAGTGTTAAAAATTATTATTCTTTTATGGTGAGTCGTTTCGCTCGTATTTATCCCGTGCATTTCGTATTGCTTGCCATACTTGTCGGAATTGAACTCATTAAACTGTTTGTACTTAAAATTCCTGCTTTCACAGAATATAAAAGCATTCCTACACTTATAACCAGTCTTTTAATGATTCAAGCCTGGCATTTGCACACCATTAATCCCTGGAATGGTGTTTCGTGGTCCATTAGTGCTGAATGGTTTTGCTACCTTTTTGCCCCCTTCATCATTGCCTTTTGGGATAGAAGTAAAAATTTAGCTTTAGGCTTATTCCTATTTTTTATACCTGCTATTTTTCTGACTCAATACACAGTATCTCTTCATAAAACCGAGCTCACTTTTGAGGCGGGTATACTCCGTATTGCCGTCGAATTTTTAATGGGTGTTGCGGTTTATGGCGCTTATTCTGCCCTGCGCAATAAAAAGTTAAATTCCATTGCAATTGATGCCGGTGCATGGCTCTGTTTAGGGGCTCTTCTTGCAAGTCATTATCTACAAATCCCAGCCTTGGGAATCATTTACCTGTGCGGGGCGATGATTCTTTTGAGTAGCTTATCCAGAGGGATGTTTGAAAAAGTACTCTCCCACAAGATTCTGTTTTATCTCGGAGAAATTTCTTACTCAATGTACCTAGTTCACGGTGTCTTATTCTATAACGTGTTTAATCAAGTTATCCACAAATTACCTCAGCAGAACCTAGGCATGGCTATTTTGGAATTAATTCTTATTGTGGTCATCACCCTTGCCAGTGCCGCATTAAGTTACCACGGCATAGAAAAACCAGCCCGGGAGTGGCTTAGAAAGCACCTTTCCAAACTGCCTTCCACGCTTCCAGGAAAAACCTCTGAGCAGCCACAATCTCAGTCAGCTTAGAAGTCCTAAAACCATTATTTTGAAAAGCGTATCTGAGCGAGAAACTGATTCAATGGTACAGAGCCAGTTTGAAAATAATTAAAGGGCGCCATTAAGCAGCCAGTCAGCATCAGCCTCAGCACCTGACGACATAGACCAGTTACCAAAGGAGTCTCTTCGACGGCGGATAGGAGCATCAATTGGCCATATGCCAGAAGAAGCCAATGATGAACTCTGGGAATGCATGCCCCCGGTTCTACGAGTCATAAGAGAGCTTAACGAGGCATTATCACTGCCAAACACTGAACTTGGCGGTGAAGAGTGGATACTGCTTCTGCTTGATTCTAAAAGCCGCCTTTGTTCTTCATTCTTTCTAGCCAGGCTTGCTTGCATTTCCCGTCTAATACCAGCTGCGGCAGGATTTTCCCGGATTGTAGGAAATAAGCTCAAGCCACCAGCAGGAGTCTGTTGGTTAACCGTGATATTGGATGGCTGAAGCATTGCTGTAGGTTCATGAGAGAGAATGGTCGAAGTACCGGAAGGATGTAGAAAAGCATTCAGCAGAGCGGGGTCAGCGGCAGAACCTTCAGACATTTCAGAATGGGATCGGGATGCAGCTGAACTCGTTCTGCTATGAGCAGGAGAAGAAGGAGCTGAGCTTTGCCCGAAAAGCCATCTTTCAATACCACTCGATTTTTTGAAATGCCCCTTATTGAAAGAAGAGCGTCTCAATCGATTGTCAGTACTTAGAACGCTCTGTTTTAAGGGAGCCTCTTCCACAACAGAAGAGAGATTACTAGACGCACTCAGGATTCTTGAGTGTCGTCTTCTAAATGCAGATGGAGCATAGTCTCCCAAAATCTGACTGGCTGAAGGGTAAGCAGAGGAGGAACGACTAGATGCAGGATAAAGAGCTGATGAGACGGCAGAGCGACTGCTTGTACCACTTAAAGTTCTTGGACGTAGAAAATTCGTTACGAAATTTCTGGAATTCAAGGGAGAAGAAAATCTTCGTAGAAACGCTAATTGAGGACGATCGTAATAAAAAGGATCACGATCCGATGAATGCTCTGAGGAAATAGATTTTTTTCGGGATGAAGCACTCGAAAATGAGCTCGCAACCCCTAAACCGGGCCGAAACAAGGGTGAAGTATCTAAAAGACGAGTATTGTTAGAATGAGAAGACTTCGGAGGAGCAACTTCAGGTGGTGCCTCCGGTGAAACAGATTTTATTTTTGGAAGGTTAGGTCTTGCTTGTGCAGGAACGTCGGACTTCCGTCTTCCCTTACTATTCTTTTGAGTTCCATTCTGAATCGTAACAGAATCTGCCTGGGTTACAGTAATGACAGGAATAGCCGCCGAATCAGACATGGCATTACGTTTATGCTTTCCTCTTTGCTGCAAGTTTCCAGACTTCAAATGGGTAGACAAGTTGTCAACAGCCCCAGTCGCAGGGAATTTAAAATTACGATTAAGTGTACCGAGCGTCATAATAGAAATCTTTTATTGTTTTTAACGTGATTGAAGTGATGAAAAATAAACTTTAAAAAGGAATAGATAATGAATCAAACTGGTATCTAGCTTAAACCGAAAGCAATCAAATTTGGACTCTTTACAAAGAGTTTTGTAAAGTGGAATTCTTTAACCAAAGCGACAGCAACTACCCTGACGGGTACCACGGCGTTGGAACTCCGATTCTACATCGTTCATAATGCCAAGCTTTTCCATAAGCCACAAGGGCGCAACGACATGCTGGTGGTGACCATTCCCCGCAATCCGGTGAATCACCGTATCAGGATGTAAACGCTCCATAAAATCGCATAAAAGCTGGATATACGGCTCCCGTTCCAAAGGTTGCCAATCGCCACGCTGATAATCCAATGCCAACGGGGTTTTTTCCATAGCACACAGCAGATGGATTTTGACACCATGCACCTTGAGTTGCGCCAATGCGTCCGCTGTCGCCATTTGGTCGGCATGATTTTCACCCGGCATATCCAAAATAACGTGCACGCAATGATCGAGATCCAAGTCCCGTGTTAGTCGGTAGGCATGCAAAAAGTCTTCGTAAGTTTCAGCCCGGTTGACTCTTTCCAGCGTTCTATTATGAATCGTTTGCAAACCATATTCGACGCAAACATAAGGAATTTTTTCCGTATAGCTTTTTATCAGGTTGAGTTTTGCTTCATCCACACAATCCGGTCGTGTGGAAACCGCCAGGCCAATAATATCAGGATGTGCTACGACGGCTTCATCATAAAGCTCTTTTAAGCGTTCAACCGGGGCATAGGTATTGGTAAAATTCTGAAAATAGGCAATAAACTTTTCAGCTTTAAAGCGTTTACGCTGCTTTTCTAAACTCCCCAAGAGCTGCTCTGTAATCGTGTTTTTTTTATCTTGCTCCCAAGACGAAGAACCCGATTGATCGCAAAATGTGCAACCGCCATAAGCCTTTGTACCGTCTCGATTTGGGCAGGTAAAACCAGCATCCAAGGTGATTTTATAGGTTTTGTAGCCCAGCTTTTCTTTTAAATACCAGCTGTAAGGATTATAGGGCTTATGAAGTCCATCGTGGGCATGCGCTCTTACGGGGGCTTCCATCACCGCTCGCTCTGGAGAGTCAGCCTGAGTCGCTGGATACTGACTATTGTCATCAAACGAATTCAGCAAGTTATAGCTGGGACGAAAAGCAGAAGGTAAAGACGGTTGGCCGGACATAAAGACAACATCCTAATCAAGCAAATTCAGATTCATATTTTAAACCATGCCGGAAAAGCTTTTCATAGTCAAAAGAGGTAAAGCTCAAGAACCTTACCTCTTCGATCAAAGAATCAAAAAAATTTAAATTATTCCGCGCTAGCACCGGAACCCACAACACGACTCAAGCTATAGAGTGTGCGTTCGCCCATGCTCAACGGCAAGTGGTTTGCTTTTTTGTAGCGGCTACGCGCAAGCTGAGTCATTAACTTCAAGGAAGCAGGTAACTGCTCTTCCTGAATATAGCGTTCTACCGTCTCGAGACAACGAATCGCATTTTCCTGAGCCGGAGTGGCTTTAGCACCTTCTATAATGCGAGACGGAGATTGAATTAGGGGAGCCTGGGATTCAACCGCCGCATCAGGAATGAAGCAAATATCGCCCGTCAAACTGAAGATCATCCAGTTAAACCAGGCTGCGCTTTCTTTCAGAGGCAAGAGTAGCGGAATTTCAATATCGAAACAACGACGACGCGCAATGGCAGAACCCAAGGCAACACAGTTCCCAGCGATTAAACGCTTAAAGAAATCACGACCGTGGATACAGCAGGATTTATCATTGGGTGCTGGTAGCAAGCCATCATCGGCCTTAGGCAACATCGGCATCATCATCGGATTACCAACGGTTTCGTAAGGCAACATGGTTTTATGGCTGTGTGGATTAGCCTGACGACTCCGACAGAAAGCCATATTCAAATTCGGGAAGTGCTGAAACACTTTCAAGAAATCGGACAAAATAGTGGCACGCGTTAAGCTTTGATCCGGTGTCATCAACCAGATCAACTCACCACGGGATTGGCTAATCGCCTCACTATAGGTTTCATACGTTCCACGATGGCCTTCGTTACGCATATAACGAATCCGTTTATCGGCAGCGACCAAGCGGGCTGCAATAGACATGGATGCATCGGTGGAAGCATCGTCAACAATAACAACTTCAAAATCGCCAAAATCCTGTCCCCGTAAGGACTCGATGCAATGACGTAAATTAGCTTCGTTATTGTAAACAGGAATAACAAAGCTCACGGGTGGAGCTGGTAATTCAGGAGCGGGGGTTTGTTTAGCCATCATTCTTTACTTACACACACTTACTTGCGTAACATTTTGCGAACTTCACCAATATGAAGTTCTTCTTCAGCCACCATGCGGCGAGCATATTCTTCCAGCAGCACAGAGCGATCTTGAACCAAGTCCAGAAGGTCTTTATAGAGGTTCATTTGCTTGCTTTCGTGCTCTAAAGATTCCGTCAAAATATCCATGGTGTCATGGCGATGCGTTTCCAAAAGCTCACCAATACCCAAAGAAGGATGTCCACCGAAATGGGTAATCAACTCACCTGCTTCTTGAGAATGGGTGAGGGATTCAGTCGCTTGAGTGCGCAGCCAGGAAACAATCGGAATACGATTGGGGCCGTAAATCATAAAGGAGTAGTGCGTATAGCGAACCACCCCTGCCAACTCCATCTCTAAAATGCGATTGAGCAGCTTCGTGGCCTCAGCCGTATCGAGTGTCAAATTCTGTGTCATGCAAACAAATACCTCCCCAAGAATATAAGACTAGTTGTAAAAATACCTAAAAAACACCGCCATTGAAAACAAAGTGCTTGAATTGATACTTAAGCAACTAGAATTGTTGCAAACCCAGCCTATGCCCTAACCTCATACAAAGGCCTATTGGCATCCGGTTCTAGGACCTTATTTTTCAAAATGCCGAGTTTGTCGATTTCCAACTCCACTGTATCTCCCGGTTTCAACCACCGATCCAGCTCAAGCCCACATCCAAAGCCGACCGTACCACTGGCTAAAATATCGCCGGGATGCAACGTTTCTTCCCGAGACACATGAGCAATCATTTGTTCAAAAGTCCAATGAGACGTACCTGAATTCCCATCAGACCAAGTTTCACCGTTAATACGGGCTTGCATGCGCAGGTTCCGAATATCGCCCACTTCATCGGATGTTACCAACCAAGGCCCGATCGCAGTTCCAAAATCTTTCGCTTTAGCAGGGCCTAGTCGACAGGCCATTTCGCCCTTTTGCACGTCGCGAGCGCTAAAGTCGTTCATGATGGTAAAGCCCGCTATATAGCTGGCCGCCTCTTCCTCAGGAATATTCTTTCCTTCTTTCCCGATAATGCATGCCAGCTCCAACTCGTAATCCAGCAAGCGGGTAAAGGACGGCCAGGGAAAATCCTCATCAGGCCCATACAAGGTGCTGGGATTTCCCTTGTAGTAAATCGGCATTTTGTACCAGTATTCGGAAATAGGCTCATTACGACGCTTTGCCCCATTCTCCACGTGTACTTCAAAGGTTAAAAAATCACGAAGGCTTCGAGGATTCTGAATGGGAGGCATTAATCGAACTTCATTGCGCCTGAAACAGAGATGCTGACCACTTAAACCTTTAATCTGACAACTTTTGCTCTGTGACTCAAACCAATCCAATGTTTGCTGTGCCGCCTGAAGAGCAGGCTCGCCCAATTCCAGAAAAGAACGCATATCAGCAGGAAATAAAAAATCAGCCCAACGAATCGCTTGAGGGCGTTTTTTGACCTCAGTCAAATACAGTGCATAAGAGGAATGCAAATCTAAAACACGTTCGCCGTTTTGTCCCAAAGCAGCGCCTAAACGGGGTATCCGTCCCAAGGCAGTCTCAATTTCAAAAAGAGTCAGTTTCATGAGGAATAGCCTTATAATATAGGGCTTATATAAAAGCATCTTAAAGAGCATTATAGATTTTGGCAATCTGAATAATGCCCCCTTGTTTATAATGATGAATGCCTATTTGCCATCCAATTTTTCTAAAAAAATAACTCGACCGTTAAAAGTCACAAAGACCTTCTAGGAGCTTATTACCGGCATGCCTCCCACGCCTGATTCCCCCTTCTATATTCGTACCCCAGCCTATCCTTGGCTTTTAGATGAAGCAGGGTTTGTACGGGCAGGCCATGTTCTTAAACTTATTGATATTGTGGGAAGTGAAACGGCACTCCGTCGATTAAACTGCAACACAGCACAGGATCAAAAACCGGCAGGTTTGGTTGTAACAGCCTCTTTAGACAGAACCAATTTCCATGAACCCATCCGCATTTGGGAAATGATTTGTTTAGAAAGCCGTGTTACACGGGTTTGGGATACCTCCATTGAAACGGAAGTCCGAGTTTGGGCCGAAAACTTTATTACCGGTGAAAGCCATTCTGTTGCTGTCGCATATTTGGTTTTTGTCGCTTTAGATGCCAAAACACGGGACAAAATGCATTTCCCTGTTCTTGATGAGACTGCAACTCCTGAAGAAAAGCTCTTATTGCAGGCAGCGGATCTCAGAAAAAGTAACCGCATTGTCGAAGGAAAAAGCGCACCCTTTATCCCGATTGAGGCCAGTGATCACCCCGTGGTACTGACACGATTAATGACCCCCAACGAAGCCAATGCGCAATCCAACGTGTTTGGCGGAATTATTCTGTCTTTAACCGACGAAGTTGGATCGCAAGTTGCTTCCCGCCAGGCCTTAAACCAGCCACTGGTCGGTGTGCGTCAGGATCGAATGAGTTTCATTGCCCCTACCTTTATCGGGGAAACCGTGGAAGCACGGGCCATTGTGACTAAAACCTGGAATTCCTCAATGGAAGTCCAAGTCGAAATTTTCGCGATCAATCCGAACACGCCTGAACCTCGACGTGTTGCCAGCAGCTATATCGTTTACGTAAAACTCGGGCCTAATGGCCGCCCGGGTGCGATTCCACCTTGGATTCCCCAGACCCCTCAACAAAAACAACGTGCCGAACGTGCCGATTTACGCCGTCAAATCCGCTTACAAGAAGAAGATCATGCTGCGTCTCAAAGCCGGAACTTATAAAATCTTTACACAATAGTAATGTAAAACCGAATATATGTTGGGTTCAAAATGGCATAAATCGGTTACAGTAGAGTTAACGTTGGTTGAATCAATTTGATTGGCCTCTCTAGGGTACTTTTAAAATCTGAGACCTAATCTCTACTTTTTAAGTGCATAACTTTGAGAGGCCTTTTTATTTGCGAAATAATACCTTGTCACAAAGGTATTTTACCTCTAACTCAAGGCTTTATAAAGTCTCTTACCAATCAGCCGATCTCTATATTTATCTTTATTCAAGATCGAAGCCATTTGAACTATCTATCTCAATTAATATCTTGACTTCAAAGGCTTATAGGCTTGCATCACCGACTCCGCTGATTTTTTCAATTCTGGAATTGCTTCTTCACCCACTGAGTCAGACCAGGATGGCGTATTATAAAAATCCAAAGCGAACATTTTATCATCGTAAAACCAAACAAATCGTGCCGGTTGCCTTCTGAATTTACGCTTTGGTATAAAATAAGCTGTAATTGACTGTGGACCTTGAAATAGTTCGACCTCTTTTAACGAGCCTTCAGAAATAACCCCTTCAGCAAAAGAGTTTTTAGGAAGACTATAAACAGAATAACCAACACTGGCGCAATACTCCCAATCACATCGGGGGTCCAAACCAAAATTAAAGTAATAGTTAGGCCATGTCGCAAAATTATTATCTAAATAATAATAAAATTGCGGTTTTTGATTAGATTTTTTTTCTCTGTTTTCATAGGGCAAATAAGTCGGGACTGGAATTTTATGCCCTTTAACCAAAACATACTGATGCTTGGACCAAATACCTTGCATTCGTGGTTGATTCTTTTTCACAGTATCTTTTTTAGTTTTATTTATAGCTCTATATGGAAGCATAATCGACTTAGCAGTCTCTTTCAAAATTAGAGCATCTGGAAAAGGACTATTAATATCAAATAACCTATTTTGATAAATCCAAGTTAAAGATGAATTTGAACAATTTGCACCACACGTACCCAAAATAAAATAGCCTGTAATATAAGGCGGCTCTTCTCGAATATCAACTTCGCGCAAGTTAGCATTGGAAAACAGTTCTTCCAAGCGCCTTGAAAGATCAAGTGAAACGGTCTCTACAGCATAAGACTCTGGCTCTGTTCTCGCAAGTGAACTTGAAGTCATTATTAAGAACGATACGCTCGCAATAATCAACCTAAGTCGAGAAGAAGAAAAACGTTTCAAAAATATTACTAAATAATCCACGCTCTCAATCCTCACACTACTTAAGCACATTATTATTTTAGCGTTATTTCAGCAATAAACTTTGAGCAGCAGCATACTTTTTAAAGTAACTACCGAAAGAGCGTTCTCTATTAATGCTTCTTTACTGAAATCCACCAGTCTTATCAACTTTTCTTGCTATGCGGCCTTATCTCAAGCTTCAATCTTAGAATTAAGGGATTGCAAATATTCCATCATAAAAGCCGCACCGATGCTTATCAGTACGGCTTTTAAAGTCAACGGGTATGCTCTCTAAAGACGCTTACTTCATCAGGTTATCTGAGAAGAATTGCTTTATTGCTGCATCCGTCCTTGCTTGTCAGCAAGCTGCTCCTGGATATGATTACCTAAACTAGAGACTTTTGTCGGTTGATATTCCCGACCAAAGTCTTCCCACGAACTCATATTCGCAGACATTCCTTGATTAGGAAGATCGGGTGCCTTCGAAGTGACGACAGGTTGCTCTTTTCCTTCGAAAGCAGCAAATCGAGAACGATCTAATTTTTTACGTTGGCCTCCTACTAATGGCTCCCCACTTTGAATGGGAGGAGTTTTTGGTTCAGCTAAATCCGATAAAGAACTTGTACTGGTATTTTTAGAACTGTAAGGAGAGGCATCTGTTGAGCCTGGCCTTGAGGAAAGCATGCTGTCCTGACCGAAGCTCGTTGTGCGGCTTTCTGAGGTGATATTTCCAGGTAAGTAATCCCCATCGTTAAACACACTATGCACCGAACTGCTTCTAATAGGCGTTATAGGTTCTTGTTTAGCAAGGGACCCAATAAAGTCACCGTCTTCATTGTATTCATTAATAATTTTGCCGGTTTTCGGATCGCGCTCGCTCCAGAAATCCATACTATCATCTGACTTATTCGAAGATACAGAGTCACTCCTAGATGGTATGAAATTATGATTGGCTCTTTCCGCAGCAGCTAGATCGTTTAAAGAGGTACCTTTTACGTGATTGGTGGAAGCATTTCTAACAGATTGCTCAGTCTGCTTTGGGGCAGTTTGTTTGAGCCAGGCGTCCCAGTCGATCTTCTCTTCTGATTCTGGAGTTGTAGCAGACGATCTTGTATCAGGACTTCCAGAAGAAGCCTTATCGATAGAATTGGTTCTTGATAATGGGGAGCCAAACCCTCCTGGGTGATAAAACTCGTTGGCATGCGAAAATCCTTCAGCATCAGAGCTATTAGTAGAAACCTCTGAATGAGTTGTCGCACTTGAAGGATTCCGCACTACCGTTGCACGATTTCCGTCGACATAATCCATTGGATGTTCTACATAAGATTGCTGTGGCTGCTTAGTAGCATCTTTTCCCAGTATAGAATCAGCCGAAACCCACCCAGATCTATCAGAAGATACACGCATTATATCATCAGCCTCAGACGAAAGATTTAAGCTTCCTCCTGAGTGAGCATCATTTGCGTTTACTGGCGAAGAGTGAGTTGCAGCCAGTCTAGCTCGTTGTTCCTTCATTGGATTATTAAAAGCAATCTTATGACCGCTAGCTTTTCCTTCTTGGCTCAATCTAGCAATCTCACTATCAAGATCATCCCAAGGACTGCGTACTTCGCTAGATTGAGTTTTTGTTGAATTAGCATGCCCCAAAGTAGACGTCGATGTGACCGGGTCACCATGCACCTTCCACAAATCGTCTGGACTATCAAATACTTTGCTAGATTGACTTTTTGTTGAATGCGCCGAATTAGCTTCTAATTGTTCAAAATATTGTCTAGCCTTCTCTTCTGAGGCTTTGTTTGCTGTCGAAATTTCCTGAGTAGCATCGTCTGTACTTACACTCCGACCTGATGCATTAGAATCCTCACGGCGTAACGTAGAAGATGTCGGTTCTCTATAATCTAAATTATGCCCCACAGGAACTTGATAGAAGCCCTCATTTTCCCAAGGCGCCTCGGTTCCTGGTTTTGTAGCATATTCTTCTGGATGCTCCCATCCCCATGGAGGCGTCTTCTCGGATTCTTGAGAACCTGAGCGTTGCGCTGTTTTTAAGTCTAATGAAGCATAGTGTGCTTGTGTTTCGTGATGCTCTACCATGTGAGGATTATTCCCTAGTTGGCGATAATGTTCCGCCAGTCGCTGATGCTCTTCTGGGCGAAGAGTTTGCCCGGGAGTATTATCTTTATCAATGAGCTTCTGTACTAGTTGTTGATTAATATCACCCTTGAGTGGTCCTTGAGAGCGAGCTTCTACAATTTGTGCAGCAGCAGCCTTTTCTTTATCAGTCATTTCACCTGTTTTAGGTTGATAACGCTTTGTTGCTTTGGCGCGCCTGGGAATCATAGCTCCCCGAGCATCTACATCCCCATTATTGGATGCCTTCTGAGATGCTACAGTCTGACTATTAGAACCAGAGTCAGGAAGCGCTTCATCTGAATGATTTTTTTCTAAGCCAGTTGTTTTTGCTTCACCCAAATTCTCACGGCTTTTATTAGTCTTTCCAAACAAACGACCCAAACCATTACCTTCAGACGGTTTCAACGAAAACATAACCTTAACCCCACTACTTATTCCTATACCCATACCCTATAAAATATAAAAACAATTTATTGTGTTTTTTTGCCCTCTATTTCTATTCAGAAATCCTATTTACAAGGTGTTGTTTCTAAATACAATATCAAAATTCAATGCAGGATATAAAAAAGAAATTATTTTCATATCCACTTGAAATAAGTCACATCTTAAAAGAAGGCCATTTTGATCCAAAGTCGTATTCAAACACTCATTTTTCAGTACAATACTGCTGTTTAAAATTCAAATTTAGGGTGTACATGACGTCTACTATTTTAGAAAACTTAACAATTAATCCCCAAAACTGATATCAAAAAATAGTCTTTGGATATCAGGATTTTCTTCTCATCGAACCCTTATGATTTTAATTTTTTGAACTCAAAGATCAAAAAAGGACTCGGAAAAAACCCGAGCCCTTTTAATCGATTTAAAACAATATCGTTTAGATATCGCTCGAATGGCGTTTGAAGTTTTCTTTAAATAAATCAGCCAACTTTTCTGCCGCCTGATCGTAATCCGCAGGGTTTTTCCATTGAGCCCGTGGATTCAGTATTTTAGGGGGTAAACCAGGACAAGACAGCGGCACTTGCAAGTTGAACAAAGACTCTGTCTCGGAGGGTTGCTGAGCCAGCTCCCCACTAAGGGCTGCGGTAATCATCGCACGGGTGAACGGGATACTGATACGCTTGCCGACACCATAAGCACCACCTTGCCAGCCCGTATTCACCAGGTAGACATCCACCTGATGTTCCTGAATCCGCTGTTGTAGCAATGCAGCGTACTCGGAAACACGACGAGGCATAAAGGGAGCGCCAAAGCAGCTGGAGAAAACGGCTTTTGGTTCCGTAACCCCGCGTTCGGTCCCTGCAACCTTACTCGTATAGCCATTAATAAAGTGATAGGCCGCTTGCTCGGCAGTGAGCTTGGAAATAGCAGGTAAGACCCCGAAAGAATCCGCTGTAAGGAAAATAATTGTGGAGGGGTGCGGCGCCATGCCTGTAGGGCTTGCATTAGGAATGTAGTCGATGGGGTAGGCAATCCGGGTGTTTTCAGTCAGGCTGCCATCATCATAGTTTGGCTTATTGTCTGCATCTAAAACGACATTCTCAACCAAGGCACCAAAACGAATCGCCTGGTAGATTTCGGGCTCAGTTACAGCAGAAAGACGGATCGCCTTGGCATAACAGCCGCCTTCAAAGTTAAAAAGGCCATTCTCGCCCCAGCCGTGCTCATCATCACCCACCAAGGTACGCTCAGGATCAGCAGATAGAGTGGTTTTACCTGTTCCAGATAAACCAAAGAAAACCGCAGAGCGATTATCCTGCCCTACGTTCACCGAGCAATGCATCGGGAAAACGTTTTGCTTCGGCATGCGGTAGTTCATCACCGAGAAAATCGACTTTTTCATTTCTCCGGCATACTGAGTGCCCACAATGAGGACAATTTTTTGCTCGAAGTTCAGCATAATCGCGGCTTCCGAGTGCACACCGCACTCTTCCGCATTCAACTTGAGGCCAGGCGCACAGATCAACGTAAATTCAGGCGTAAATGCTTCAAGCTGAGCGCCTTCCGGACGGATAAAAAGTTGATGAACAAAGAGGTTGTGGGAAGCTAGTTCGGTGATAAAGCGTACTGAGAGCTGATTCTTGGGATCTGCACCGCTAAAACCATCGAAAATATAGAGTTCTTTATCGGTAAGGTACGCTTTCGCTTTCTCCAGGACTCGATTGAAAGCATCCACGCCAATCGGGCGGTTTACTTGTCCCCAATCGATGTCGGCATGGACGTCTGGGGTATCAACAATATAGCGATCATCCGGGGAACGACCCGTATACTTACCAGTTTGAACCACTAGGGCACCGTTATCCGCCAGTACACCTTCGTTTTTAGCCAGAGCAATATCCACAAGTTGAGAAATAGGAAGTTGATACCGGTGTTGATTGCTCGTTTGTAAATCCAATACTTTCAGCAAATCTGATGGCTTTTGACAGGCTTGTTCCATGAGTAATGATATCCCTAGCGTTTGGGTGTACTTAGCTATTTTGTATTAACGCAAACGGTAGGGATTATGATGCGGTTTTTTTCGAAATGGCTAATGTGAATAGAAGGCTCTGAATCAACCGTAAAGCTAATTACGGGCTGTTTCGCCTTTTTGAAGAGATCCTGGCTGACACTCCCCATAAGTAGGGAAGTAAGAGCCGTATGACCGTGAGAGGCAATCATAATTTGATCGATGCCGTTCTCATCCGCGTATTTGCAAATCACACTTGCAATATTACCGGTTGCCATCTGGATATCAGCGCTCTGGACATTAAACTCATGCTTTTCAAAAAATGCCTTGGCATTGGCCAGAATCGCTTTCCCGCTTTCCATTTCCTCATCAATCGGGGAATATTCTCCCGATATGATCGGTGCCACATTCAAAAGGTAGAGCTCGACAGTATGTGCTTGTAAAATGCAAAGAGACCACTCCAAAAGCTTTTTAGAACAGTCCGATCCATCCAAGGGAAACAGGATTCTTAGAGCCGTAGTACTCATCAGGTTCACCTCCCGCTTAATAAAACCAGTTTACCTCTAAAAATAATACTTTTAAAATCCCCTATAGCCTATTCTGCAAGCTAAAAAGAGCACCTTCTCAAACAGAAGCTCTTCTAAATAAAGGACACAAATTATGATGGTGCCCTTTAAGACTTAGCGAATGAAGTAAGCAAAAATCGAAAGAATTATTACTCCCAGGGCAAGCCACTTGAATGACTCAAAAAGATGTCTCATAAAGGTAAGACGTTCAAATATCAGTATTCGCCTGGAATCATTCCCAACACTATCTGTATGGGCAGTAACATCTACAAACTGATTCACATGGGCTTCAATCTCGGTTAAATGGGTCCTTTCCCAAAGTGTAATTGCCCAATTGTTTTTTGAGAACTTTATTTTTACAGCATTCAAAAATCCAAAGACTTTTGTTCTCTCGCACCCTGCAATCAGTTCAATCCCTGTCGGATAAACAATATAGGAAGGATAGAGGTTCAGGAATAAACGCTTATTGCTTAGAGCTAAGCAGCTTCTATGCTTAATGAGAAGCATACATTCTGAAACTGCATACGATGCTATCACTACAAATAATCCTACAACTTGTACCATGTCATTCCGTGACAGGCTTTGAAAATGAAGAAACTTGGGCAAGCAAAAATACAAAACACCATACAAGAATAAAACTGAGAACATTAAGGCCGCCAAAAGAATAATAGAAATTCCCCGACGGGTATACGAAAAGTGAGTTTCACTCAACACAAATTCATCGTTATCTAAAGGAATTTCTATGACTTTAGAATTTCCAAACGCTTGTTTCCAAATACGATTCATGTCGCCTCACAATAAGTCACTCTCAATTATTATATCTCTTGATCAAATACCTGAGTTAATCCCTATCTGAGAGATTGACACCCAAGTATCGAAACACCCAGCCCTAATGGACAGGACCGGGCATTTCAATTAAAAGATTCAAACTACTGAGACTATAATTTAATGTGATACAGTTTAACGTTCATTAAATTGGTACTACTTAAATAAGCTTGAACTGCATTCAGCGAAGCCCTCGGTAGGTAGCGGTGAATATCTTGCGCTTGGACGGGTTTCGCATTCACTTTGTCCACAAGGTGATCATGGAAACTGGAGTGAATAGGCGCTGCGATCCAAAGGTGTGATTTATTAATTTGTTTTGCATGGTGTACAAAATTATCAACAACGGCGGCCGCTAAATCAGCCTGATTGGATAATTTAGCAGGTAATCCAACACTTCCTAAAATATGAGGTTCTAGTGAATGCATGACTGTTTTATTCAAAGGATCATGACTTGTTTTAGAAAATGGAATGCTACTAAAGTTTGTCATTAATAAAGATCCTGCCATACGGTGATCTTTATCCTTAACTAACCAGATTTTATGCATTTTTTCTTGCTCTTGCATGAGCTTTGCAAGTTCAGGATTTCTCTGTTCTAACAGGTTCATTTGATGATTTTGAAACTTTTGCATCCCTTTAACATAGGCAGACGGAAGTTTAATTAAATTGCGAACAGCACGTCCTAACTCAGCATCCGAAGCACGACCCATCGGAGTCGTTTTAATTCTCTGAGTCAATTCGTGTAACTGTTCTGCTGAATCAATTTTGTGAAGCGTCTCTGGTGAGGCCTCAGCTAAGCGTCGAATTACTTGCCCGGATTCTTCTTCAGACATCATAGTCAGCGGTTTTGCCATTTTTTGCACAACAGCAAAAACTTTATCTCCAGATTCGGCCAATTTTTCAATCGCCTTATGCTGCTCTGCCTGCGGCAATTGTCTAAATCTCTTTACGCCTTCATAGAGTTGTTTCGTGATTGACTCCAAATGTTCTAAAGCCTTGCCGGTATAAGCTAAATGGGGTTCTCGCTTGTAACGCTTAAAAGCTTCTGTAAAGCTTTTAGGGTAGTCAGCCGCTTTATAACGAAGCGATTGCCCAGCCTCTCTGAGTTGGCGCATACCAGCGGCTTCCACTGAAAGCCCGTGCGCTTTAAACACATCCGGTTTTAAGAAGGGAGCATAATCATGCTTCGTATTCAAAACCACAGAATCTGTAAACACTGGTGTATGCTGATAGACACGCTCTTTATCACTGACATTGACAGAATCAATCGCTTTGCGCGCTAAATTTGAACCGGATACTGGGGTGGTAATGGTAGCCATAAATATCTCATTGCATTACAAGAAGATGGGATCACAATTGCTTATTCAAAAACATCTACTACTGCATAAAAGCTTTAGTTCATAAAATCCAAACAGAGTGAAAATGTGCTATTCCCCATTAAAAATCAATTTAAAAATCGAGATTAATAGATTTCTTAAACGGTTCAAAAAACGGACTAAAATCCATTAAACCAAGAGGCATCCTGCGTTGTGGGGGATTGAGTAGACGTAGAAAAAATATAACCCATTGTCATTGTTGTGGGTAAGTTTTTTACCGTATAGACATATCCATTATAGGTTAACCAGAGTTGCAAAGCTTCGGCTGGACCACTACCATCAGGATCCAAGTTAAACCAAATTGCATTGGTACTGTTTGATGATTTAAAATAATATAGATTAACATACCAAATAACAGCACCATTATGCAAAAAATAACAATAATGTGTTCCTACATATTGAGGACCGCAGGTGCGCCTGGTAGCACTCCTCCACATGCCAGTAGGTGGTTCATCAATAATTGTTGAATTCGATGTGTCTAGTTTTACATAATTCATATAACCCACTAAATCTGAGAATTGAGCATCGGGAGATACAACCCCTTGATTAGCAACTTTGTATCGCTCGTAGGCAGTGCTCACCATTAAAGCCACATCATGCGCCGTCTTGGTATATTTAGCATTTGCATTTATTGAGGAAGTCATAAAAAGCTGAGGAACTGTAAACGCAGCAAGAACACCCAGTAATGCCAGCGTTATAAGCAGTTCCATCATAGAAAAACCAGGATTTTTCTTAGTGCGAATCATCTAGAGTCTCCAACCCTCAACATGTTAATTATAAACTATTTACAAAAATAAAAACGGTTATAAAGTCTATCTAACAGTTTTTCTTGAGTGATTGGTTAAAAGTATATTATTATTGTTGAACTTTATGAAAAATCCCCTCTCATATACCTATTAATTTTGATATTAGTGATTGTACTCCTTTCAAAACCCTTATATAAAAGCACGTGCCTCTGTAAGAAACACGTGCAATCAATATTTAAATTTTAGAGCTTAAGGAGCTGAGTATAAAGAATTAGCCAATAAAACCAACGCATTTTGAAGTAACATTAAGGCAAAAAACAGCGCCATTGCTGATATATCCAACATACCAATCGGTGGAATAATACGTCGGAACGGTTCCAACAGAGGATCAGTCACATCCGCCAAAAAACGGAAAGGCTGCTTGTACCAATTAATCGTCGGTAACCATGTTAATAGAATTCGAATAACCAAAATCCATCGATACACCTGAATGGTCTGGATCAGAAGTGCAAGGATTTCAACAATAATACCCATACTCTATCCGTGCCGAGAAGAATCAAGAATTTTTGAAAATTCTGCGGGCTGATCTGCACCAGGCATCAACTCAATAAGCTTGAATAAGAGTTCACGAAGTTTCACATTGTTTTTATTGAATACTTCAATCACTTCTACATGGCTCACTGGGGGAACATCGTCCACACCGGTGTCGTAATCGGTGATCAAGGAAATGTTCAACGGATCCATTTCCAGTTCTTTAACCAAATGAGCTTCTGGGTATTGAGTCATATTGATGACTTCCCAGCCCTGGCTCTTGAACCAGCGAGATTCGGAACGAGTACTGAAGCGTGGCCCTTGAATGACAACAATGGTTCCACCATCATGGTAAGGAATACCACACTCTTTTGCAGCTTGGACAGCCAGCTTTCTTAAACCTGTAGAATAAGGGTCAGCAGCACTGACATGAGTAGTAACTGGACCATCAAAGAAAGTATCTAAACGACCACTGGTTCTATCCACATACTGATCACAAAAAACGAACTCGCCAGGTTTAATTTCTTTTTGGAGACTCCCCGCTGCACAAGGACAGATAACCCGTTGAATACCCAGAGCTTTAAAAGCCCATACATTTGCACGGTAGTTAATTTTGTGAGGAGGCAGTGAGTGATCACGACCATGACGCGGCAAAAATGCAACGCGTTTACCGGAAATAGTACCAATCGTGATGACAGCACTTGGAGAACCGTAGGGTGTTTCCACCTTAATTTCTTCAGCATTCTCAATTAAGTTATAGAAACCAGAGCCACCAAAGACACCAATCTCAGCTTTTTGAGAAAGTTCTGTATTATAGGTAAATGCACGCATGAAAGGTTCAACTCCCGCATCTCAATCGGCAAATAAGATTGCCCTCAAATTCACTGCTGATATCGTAGGCAAAAAGTTCAGCCTCTGCAAATAGAGAACTCTAATTTAAAATGAGTCTCTCTTCCCAGGCATCTTTTATTTCACACATCTGGAAAGCCCATGGAAATGGCGCATAACGACTTTTAATTTTAGCGTACAAGGTAAGTTGCGTTAGCCAGTCAAACGTTTCAGGTACGGGCGGACAGCAGGATCCTGAAGAAGCACCCAGTGCGACGAGAGCCTCTTTATAAGATTGCCCCATTAAGGCACGACCCAAGTTCCACTGCCATTTACGAGGCAGGGTCACCATTATATTTTTACTGGTAACTCGACATGCCTCTGAGAGTGCCATCTTCCAATCCTTTGGATAGGCATGAAAATGATGTGCAATGGTCAGATCGAAATGATTACTGTCGTAGGGGAGTTGCTCCAGAGACGCTGAAACAAATTTAAAACGACAGCAAATGGCTTCTTTCGTAGCTGCAACAATGGCTTCATCTGAATCAACCAAGGTGATTTCCACAGCGGGAAGTAGCAAGGCAATATGCTGAGCAAGCGATATTTGTCGGCATCCGCCAATCATCAAAATGCGTTTGGGTTCTTCGTATACATTGTCAAAACAAAGATCCATCGCATTGACTAAAGCATTTTTAAGCGAGTTATAGATCGCCGTCGTCGGTTCATCGACAGGTTTATCCTTGCGTTCATCCTCACTACAAGGAGACTCACAAGGTGAGCCGCAGGGCCCCATCTGTAAGGTGGGAAGAGGGTTGGGCATGGTATTGCTAGATGAAGTTGGCATGATACCTATCATTAAAATCCAAATAAAAAGATTCCGCAAATATAAAAGGATTGATCAATCTTACGGATACCCTTATCCCTACGCCCTAAAGGGCTACGGCTAAAGACCGCCCTCGCGGGGATGACGTAGTTAGAGGCACATGAAAAAGAGCTCCAGGAAATCCTGGAGCTCTTTTTATGTGCAATATCTGCTTAGATTTTGCCGTTCCAGTATCCGCCTTTACGGTTCATTAAACCGTCGTAACCGGACCAGAAGCGGTATGGAGGAAATAAGCCGATTACCGCATGGGTAGCAACTTTACTTCCTTTATCAGCGTTAACAGCTTGACCAATACCAGGCCAAACGATCAACGATAATAAACCCGCAACAACGGAACGTCCGGTAATATGGCCGTTGTGTGGCGGATCAACATTTTCGGCAAAAGCGGAAGTGGATGTGCTGATAACACTTCCAACTAACAGTAAGCTTAACATGCCAGCTTTAACAACTTTGTTCAAGGTTCAATCCCCCTTATTGGTGTACAAAAACATCATACAGATTAATCTACAGGCCTCTAGCATAACAGACCCTCCCGAGAAAATGAATAAGAGGACAGAGGATAGCCTCGGCAGTTTTTTTAGTTGATAATAGATACCCTTTGGATCCTTTGTTTGGACGTGATGATTCTATGAAAGTTGCATTTTGCGCAGCAGAAGTTGCTCCATTTTCTCAAGCTGGTGGCTTGGGAGACGTTGCTGGCAGCTTACCTGCTGCCATTTCTCGGTTTAAATCGGATAACCCTGTTGAAATTATCATCTTAACCCCACTTTATGGGCTGATAGATAGACAAAAATATGGCTTAGTTCAAACCGACTTGTCCTTTAGTATCCAGCTTGCGGGCAAAGGCTATTCAATTGGTATTTGGCAATCTCAACTTCCAAACAGTACTGTTCCTGTTTACTTTATGGAAAATCAGGAACTGTTTGGTGATCGGGAACAAGTTTATCCTTACGGTCGCCCCGAATGGGAGTTGGAAGGCTTTCTCGTCTTTAACCAGGCCGTGTTTGAACTCTTAAGACGCTTAAATTTCCGACCAGATATTCTCCATGTCCACGATTGGCATACCGGTTCAATCGCAGCGACCTTATCGGATATTCGTCCTTTTGATCAATATTTTTCAAGAACCTACTCGGTTCTCACCATCCATAACCTCAGCTACCAGGGTATTTTTGGCGAAACCAACTGCTTGCGTGAAGGGATTTTAAAATCCAATGCAGTCACAACCGTTTCACCAACCTATGCTCAGGAAATTCTGACACCTCGCTTTGGCTCAGGTCTCGATGAAGTATTACGCGGTTGCGAGCGGAAAGTTTCGGGCATTCTTAATGGGATTGATACAGCTCACTATAACCCGGCAACAGATGCGAGCATTGCAGATCATTTTGATGTAAATACCGTATCTACAGGAAAAAAAGCTTGTAAAGCAGCTCTCCAAAAAACAATGGGTCTGCCAATCGATCCATCTGTTCCCTTGATCGGCTTTGTTGGACGCCTAGTGGATCAGAAAGGGTTAGACATCCTTCTTCCTGCAATGCGGACTTTGAGCGAGCAAGGAATCGCTTTTCAGTGGGCATTTTTAGGTTCGGGAGATCCGTTACTGGAAGCAGCCGTATCCGAGTGGGTTGCCCGTTCGGAATCAACACGTCTAAAAATTGGTTTTGATAGTGAACTGGCCCATCAAATCTATGCGGGTTCTGATATTTTTGCCATGCCAAGCGCCTTTGAACCCTGTGGGCTTGGCCAGATGATTTCTATGCGTTACGGTTCTGTACCTGCTGTTCACGCGGTTGGTGGCTTAGCCGATACGATTTTTGATGTGCGAAAACACCACCCTCTTGGCAATGGTTTCCGCTTCGAAGACTATACCGTTGACGCTTTAGTTGAACTGTTTATTGCGGCCAAAAAACTTTACGAGAACAAAACTGAGTGGCAAGCCTTGGTACAACGCTGCATGCGAGAAAACCACAGCTGGGATAATCGTGCTGCTGCCTATATCGAATTCTACGAGCAAACCATGAAACCTGAACCGACAGTTATACAAGTTTAGTGATTAACCCCTAGGTTAGTATTGCTGTAAAAGTAAGTCTCTATGCTCTGAATTTTAGAAATGAATAGTTTTGTCAGTTTAAAGGTTACTATCCACTATTATGCAAGTTAATGGACCCTCCTTTTCCGCAAAAACTCCAAAACCAGGACATCATAGCAAAACCCCAAGACCAGAATATAATGATGGTAAGGTAACCTATTTCTACCAGGGTAGCGATCCCAATCCATGGGTAGCAAATCTAAACCGAAAGAATCCTAAACAAATTTATCCGCCCTCCAATAGTACCCCACTCCCAGAAACCACGATGGCAAAATCCGCTTCTAAAAAAAGAACAAAAGTCCAAAAAAATGGACATGGGGACAGCTACCATAGTGGGACATAGAAGAGCTCTATTCAACAGTGGTTAAAAAAGAAGATGACTACTGATCACTTTTTAGGATTAGCTATTCAAAAATTCTTGATGGCTTCTTTCAGCTCTTTTAAGCACGTTTCAAGCTGATTATTCACTAAGGTGATGTCGAATTGGGATGTTAAAGTCAGCTCGTGCCGAGCAATATCAAGGCGATTCTCTATTTCAGTCTCAGACTCTGTTCCACGCCCCTTTAATCGCTCAACAAGCACTTCCAAATTTGGAGGAGCAATAAAAATGAGACAGACATTGGGGATTTTCTTTCTGATTTGAAACGCCCCTTGGGTTTCTATTTCCAATAGAACATGGTGACCCGCCTGAGAGGCTTCATCTACAACTTTACGAGGCGTGCCGTAATAATTTCCGTTATATTGTGCCCATTCCAGTAATTGATGCTGCTCTGGATCAGACTCCTGAGCGTCGTGCGCGATCATCGCCTCAAATTTTTCAACTGCATAAAAATGGTAGTTGGCCCCATCTATTTCTCCAGCGCGAGGCTTCCGTGTTGTCGCTGATACCGATAGCATGAGGCTGGGATCGTCCGCTAAAAGCTGATTACAAAGCGTTCCTTTGCCCACACCGGAAGGACCGCTGATCACAAAGATCTGCCCTTTTTTTACCGTTGATTGGTGTTGAGTCGATTGCATAACGCTTTCAGAAATTTTTAGATTCATCATATTATTCCAGAATACCTGAGATACGCTATTTTTATCTTTCGTACGTAGGGGAGTCCCTTGTGGGCTCCGTTCAAAAAGCACGGAGCAGCCCGTCTGGATATGCCTGACACTCCTCCCCGGAGGGGAGTTTTCAATACCGTCATTTCTTCCAGCGGGAGCCCACAAGGGACTTCCCTACACTGCGGAATAATGAGTAAGATAATTCTTCGAAAGTCATTATCCGTAAGCCTTAAACGGCAACGGCTAAGGATGCCTACGCAGGAATGACAGAAGCAGAAATGAGATTTATATCAGTGCATTCCGCTCAATAAAGTCGGTGTAAACTTCCTTTCCTTCAATAAAGGCAGCATTACTCATCAACTTTTGGTGGAATGGGATTGTTGTTTTCAGACCCGTAATGGCATATTCATCCAAGGCGCGACGCATCCTAGCAATCGCCTCATTACGATCGGAGCCCCAAACAATCAATTTGGAAAGTAAGGAGTCGTAGTAAGGCGGTACACGGTAGCCGGAATACACGTGACTATCGACACGAACACCAGGACCACCGGGGGTCACATAGCCATCAATCGTTCCGGGGCAAGGCATAAAGTTACGATCGGGATCTTCCGCATTAATCCGGCACTCAATCGCATGGCCACGCAGTTGCACGTCATCCTGGTTAATCCGCAATGGTTCACCCATGGCAACCCGGATTTGTTCTTTAATTAAATCAATGCCAGTAATGAGCTCGGTTACAGGATGTTCTACCTGAATCCGAGTGTTCATTTCCATAAAGTAGAAGTTCATGCTGCTGTCGCAGAGCAACTCAATGGTTCCAACACCTTCATAGCCGATTTTACGGACGGCTTTCAGAATAACATTACCCACGCGTTCACGAATTTCAGGCGTAACAACGGGTGAAGGCGCTTCTTCCAAAAGCTTTTGGTGACGACGTTGAATGGAGCAATCCCGCTCGCCCAAATGAACGACGTTTCCATATTGATCCGCTAAAACCTGGAACTCAATGTGACGGGGGTTAAGGATGTATTTTTCGATATAAACTTCATCGTTGCCAAAGGCGGATTTGGCTTCACTACGAGCCATTTCCAGCTGGTTTTCAACTTCACCTTCGTGCTCAACGAGGCGCATCCCTTTTCCGCCACCACCCGCTGTCGCTTTGATCAAGACCGGGTATCCTGCATTGGAAGCCCATGCTTTGACGAGTGCAGGGTCGGCAACCGTTCCATCCAAACCCGGAACAACGGGAACACCCACATTGGCCATGGTTTTCTTGGCAGTAGCCTTGTCACCCATCATCCGGATCATCTCAGGAGAAGGGCCAATAAACTTGATTTGGTGATCAGCACAGATTTCAGAGAATGCCGCATTTTCAGCCATAAAGCCGTAGCCCGGGTGAATGGCATCAACGCCGGTCATGAGGGCAACGCTCATGATGTTAGAGACATTCAGATAGCTTTTAGCAGATTGAGCAGGCCCAATACAGTAAGCTTCATCAGCCAGCTGAACATGCATCGACTCTTCATCGGCCTGGGAGTATACCGCAACCGTTTCAATCCCCATTTCGTGGCACGCACGAATGATCCGAAGGGCAATCTCACCACGGTTGGCAACCAGGATTTTTTTGAATGGTCGGTGTTGAGTCATGATAGACCTCGTCATTTAAGAGGAAAGCTTTACCCTAGGATAGTTTGGACGTTGATTTCTTTCAACTCGTTTTATTTTTTGCAAAGAACGCCTTTGCCAGATCACCCAGTTCAAGCTCTACAAAAATCCAAGGCGTTTATCGACCAAAACAGTACACTGTCTGGTTTTTTAGCATCACAAAGTGATGTCTATGGAATTTCATTAATTCAACCCAATTCCACAAATTAAAAAGACAATGCAAGAGGATGCTCGCTTATAAAGAAACAAAAACTCTCAAGTTCCAAAAATGCTAACTTGATAAAGAAAATGGATTGTTTAGCTCATCAATAAACAATCCACTTCAAAAACTTCTTTATCCTAAATTGACTTGAGTGTCACTCTTTTTCGGATATGTTCATAAAAAATCCGAATTTTATTTGAGAGTGGCTACTGTTGAAAATCTTTCACAGCTTCTTCGGCTCGACGCCATTTATCTGCAAGCTTTCTTGAGTTATAAGAAAGATCGGGGGGGACATAGCTCGTATTATAGTGTTGTTGATAACGAGTGATCTCATTTGCAACTCTAGTGTAGTCATCTTTGACCGTGCGAAACTTCTGTTGAGCTTCTGCTGCTGTTCTAGGTGCAGGACTGTGACTACGTCGAGGTGAACGTGAACGAGCTTCAAACATTGGACTATTAGCTTGTGGAGTTGAAGCATTATAAAATGAGGAACCTGAAATAATCATATCTAACCTTCTTCAATCAACAAAACGAATCCCTAATTCAAATAAAATATTTACCCTATTTGGGAATATCTCATAAAAGTCTGGATATTCTTTGAGAAAGAACAACAAGGCAACAGTGGTTGATTTAACTGGGGTCCACTAAGAATAGAGGCTGGCCGAACTCTACGGGCTGACCATTCTCAGCGACAATACGAACCACTTTGCCCGAAACTTCGGACTCCAGCTCGTTCATCATCTTCATGGCTTCAATAATACAGATGGTTTGTCCTTTGGAAATGGTTTGCCCTACAGCAGCATACGAAGGGGATTCTGGTGATGGCGCAGAGTAGAACGTCCCTACCATCGGTGCAGTAATGGTATGCAGATGCGCTTCAGAATCCGCCTTGGCAGGAGCTTCCTGACGAGACGATACCGCAGGCAATTCACCCATAGGGTGAGGAGCAGCTGGCGTATAAACAGGCGCATGATGCGCAGGTGCGGCACTTGCAGGGTAGCTTGCAGCAGTATGAATCACCTGCTGACCTTGATAACTTCCTTGAAATCCGGGAAGTTTAATACTAACGCTCTGAGCACCATCAGTGACTTCTAATTCAGCAAGGCTTTTTTCAATAGCAAGATCGGCAAGGGCACGAATCTGGTCGATATTAATGTCCATTAGGCTGTCGGTTCCGTTTCTATACGCGATCGAGGTAACTGTTGTTCCGTGTATCCACACGAATGGTTGTACCGTTCTCTACAAAGAAGGGAACGTTGACCACGGCGCCTGTTTCCAATGTTGCTGGCTTTGTTCCACCCTGAGCGGTGTTTCCTTTTTCAGACGGTGGTGTATCTACGATTTTGAGTTCCACATGGGTTGGAAGATCAATACCGATAATTTTCTCGCCGTGGAAGAGAATCTGAGCATTCATATTCTCTTTCAAGTATTTAATTTGATCCCCGATTTGAGCTTTTCTAATCGGAATCTGGTCGAAGGTTTCAGTATCCATAAAGGTATACTCATCACCATCGTTAAAAAGAAATTGCATTTCACGACGCTCTAAGTGGGCCGTTTCCATTTTCTCGCCCGCGCGGAAGGTTTTTTCAATAACCTGACCGGTTTCAACGTTTTTCAGTTTACTGCGAACAAAGGCTGCGCCTTTGCCTGGTTTGACGTGTAAAAACTCAATAATCTGCATCAGGTTGTTATCAACAATGATGGTCAGGCCAGTTTTGAAATCGTTGCTGGAGATCATGGTCTTGCGTCTCTGTTCCTAAAAGTTAATAAAATGAAGCAATTCCTTGGAGGTGGTACTAATCCTGTGCTCTAAAGCCAATCCACTGCTGAAAACCAAAGATTGACTGGCGGCACAAATACGCTGACCCCATCCGTTTTATTCCATTCAAGGGTACCACAAGCAATGTCCTTGTCGAGCGCCCCTACCCATCTCATGACTTTTTGTCTCTACTGTATTGTCCCCACTCTTTTTTATACGATGGCTACAATAAATAGTCTTTCTTCTTACAATCGTAATTTTTACTCATAAGCACGTTGATTTCTTCCTATGCAAACCCTAACTCTTCATCAAAATCAACTGACGGCTTTCGCATCGTGGCTCGCCACACAATTGCAAGAGGGAGATTTAGTGGCGCTCGATGGTCCGTTAGGTGCCGGAAAAACAACGCTTTCCAAGAACCTTGCACTCGCGCTAGGAATTCCCAAAGAGCATATTACCAGCCCAACATTCACCCTCGTGAATGAGTATCCGGAAGCTCGGATAGCGCTCCTCCATTCGGATTTATATCGATTGAATAGCAGTCAGGAAGGGAGTAGCGTCGAAGCGGATAGCTTTGTAGAAGAGCTGCTCAATAGACAAGCCGAACTCAATGCGTTAGTTCTCGTTGAGTGGGCATCACTATCACCGCTCTTAATGGGCTATGCCACCGTGGCAATTCAGATTGACTTTCCAGGCTCAAATGAAATCCTTTCTGAATTCTCATCACTTAGCAACGACAACGTTTCTCTTTACCGTACTTTATCCATTTCTACCTTGCGCGAAAACTTTCCAACCTGGACGGAGGGTAACCCATGAGTCTTTTTTCAGAGGGCCCTACGCTATTTATAGACACATGCGCGCCCATACTCCAGCTTGCCTTGAGTGCCCACTCTGACAACACGAGTGGTGAAAGCGACGTAAAATGGCAATCAAGCTGTCTCCCTTGCGACTCTCACCATTTTCACTCGTCTCGCATGATTCCCAGTATTCAAGAGCTCTTTGAACAATTCGAGATCACAGCCTCACACCTGAAAGCGATTGCCGTGAATGTCGGTCCGGGAAGTTTTACCGGGTTAAGGACAGGTGTGGTTACGACAAGAGCCTTAGCTCAGTTTTTACCCCTCTCGGTCTACCAGTTTAATACCCTTGAACTTTGGGCATGGCACGCCATGCAGATATTACAAGAGAGTCCCGACAAGCAGCAGACAGGCACTATTGCCATTTACCTGGATGCGCTTCGAGGACGAGCCTTTCATGCAGTGTATCAAATCAATGCGGAAGAAAACACTTTAACGCTCCTCAAAAAACCGTGTTTAACGCTACTCACCGAAGCCCCTCTAAGACCTGGCGTAACTGGAGCTCCCTCATCAGAACCACTCAATTTACCTCAAGCGTCAACAATTCTGGCATCGCCTTCCCTAAAGCCATGGTTGGAAAACCGAGACTACGAGCTCAGCTTCATGGCTGACACGATTGCAACAACAGCATTGATGCGCGACATCCTGGAAAGTTCTCAGGGAGAAAACCACCTAATTCCCTGGAAAAGTTTATCCCCGCTTTACTTACAAGAGCCTAGTATTACTTTGAAACCGGGTTTTGTACCCTTAACCCTCAGTCGTCTAGTTGATTAGAGAGAAGGGGATTAGAATACAATAGCCGTCGCTTAAACCTTCAATTATTGGAGTACAGGCAAATGATAGAAAAAATTGGTTTTGTGGGTATCGGTGCAATGGGAGAACCGATGGCCTTTAATTTACTGCAAAGCGGTGTCCCACTAATCGTTTGGAATCGAACGGAATCCAAATGCCAGGCTCTTCAAAAAGCGGGAGCTGAAATCGCAAGCAGTCTGGACGATCTCTTTTGCAAAACACAGACCATCATTGTCATGCTCTTTAACAGTGATGCCATAGACAGTACCTTTGAGCGGGGCAGCTCCAAGTTTTCAGACTGGGTGAATGGTAAGCTCCTCATCAATATGGGAACCACTCAACCGCATTATTCCGAACAGCTTTGTTTAGATGTAGAAGAAGCGGGTGGAAGTTACATCGAATGCCCGGTTTCAGGCTCCAAGCGGCAAGCAGAATCTCGGGAACTGGTTGCCATGATGGCCGGCAAATCCAACCTTTTTCCTTCTATTACGCCGTTGATAGAAGCGATGTGTAAAACCGTTGTCCCCTGCGGAAAAATTCCCGGCGCTTTGAATATGAAGCTGGCCGTTAATTTGTACCTGCTTAACATGGTTACAGGGCTTGCGGAAGCCTATCACTTTGCTGAAGAAAAACAGCTGGACACTGAGAAGTTTGCGCAAGTTTTAAACGAAAGCCCCATGGCGAGTGCCGTCTCTAAAATCAAACTGGATAAGCTGCTCATTCGAGATTTTTCAAAGCAAGCCGCGATTATCGACGTCTTAGCGGTTGCCAACCTTATTAAAGAGGCGCTCGATGAGACAAAACTGGACTCACCCCTTGCGCGAACAAGTCAGGCGCTTTACCAGGAAGCTGTCGACATGGGCTACGGTGAAATCGACATGATCGGCATTATCGAACTTTTAAGAGCCAAGAATTTGAAAACGGGCAAATCATTGGCCGAAGTCTAAAGATCTAAACCGATATCGATAGCGGGAACGCCGAGGGTAATTTTGCTTGTTGATATGTAAGGCACGCCCGTTTCCCCATAGCTCCGAACTGTTTGAAGGTTAATACCGCCACTCGCTTCTAAAATAGCCTTGCCTTTTACAATAGCCATAGCCTGGGAAATTTGCTTGGGCGACATATTGTCCAACAAAATAATATCGGCCCCAAACTCTAAAGCCAGAGCAATTTGCTCCAGTGTATCGACTTCGATTTCAATTTTGCTGGTGTGGGATAATCGCTGCCGAAGAATCGCCATGGCCTGTTTTAGTGCGTCTTCACTAGAAACGTCTGGCGCAAGAGCTTTCCAGTGATTATCTTTCAACATGACGCAGGAGCCCAGATTGTATCGGTGTGGACTGCCGCCGCCATGTAAAACAGCCTCTCGCTCCAATAAGCGCAAGCCGGGTGTCGTTTTACGCGTATTCGTAATCATGCTTGCCGTGCCTGCCAAAGCCACTATATAACGCTGTGTTTCCGTTGCGATACCCGATAAATGCTGCATAAAATTCAGTGCAGTCCGTTCAGCTTTCAGAATAGATGCCATACTTCCGTATACCGTCGCAACGACCTCATCAGCCTTAACTGAGCTTCCATCCTGAAGGAGAGGGCGAAACTCAAGCCGAGAATCCACAATAGAAAAGCACAGTTCACTGACACTAATGCCCGACAAAACGCAGGATTCTCTTACTCGAAGCTCTGCCTTAGTTTGAATTTGAGATAAAACAGGCAGATTATCGGTTGTGAGATCGCCTTGTCCTAAATCTTCCAAAAGAGCGTTTTGAATAATTTTAACGATTGCAGGATTCGAACTAAAGGCGGAAGAGTAAGCTTTCATAGTGTTTTTCAGACAACTTTCATGACTAGGAAGAGGAAGCTTATTTATTGTACGCGGAAAATCAACTCATCTTTTTGTCGGAAATTTGCGAAAAGTGGTTTACATTCTAAAATCGCTTACGGTATACTCCTATAGTATTGAAAAGCACATTCCTCAGTAGCTCAATGGTGGAGCATTCGACTGTTAATCGAAGGGTTGTAGGTTCGAGTCCTACCTGGGGAGTTTTTTATTTTTAGCTTAATAAGTTTCGACTAGTCAAAAGGTAGCAATGACCCCCCCAAAGAAAAGCTTTATGGCATCAAACCCTGAACGGGTAATGATTGTGGCATTCCCACTCATTACATTGGGTTTGTTTTTTGTGGGTGCTTTACTTTTCTGCCTAGTTCAGTGGGCCATTTCAGCTTAATATTAAAAAGTTCATACAAAAAGAGAGCTCCAAACAGAGCTCTCTTTTTGTATGTAAACGAATCACATTTTTTAGGCTCTCGTATGGCTTTATGCCATTTGTTTCGGCCAGGGGGCTAAATATAGGTACTTTTTCTTGCTTGTACTTTTCTTGTCTGTACGAGATTCAGCAACAACCGAGGCTTGACTCAGTGCTCTCTCAATCGCCTTTTTTAAGTTTTCAGAGGCCGCCAAATCAATAGGCGCAGTTGCCGTGTAATACTGACTTGGCAATTCATGTGGAAGGTTAGGCTTCGACGCAAAAGACTTATCTTGCGGTTGTGCCACTGCAGCACCCAAAGATTCAAGACTGCTTTTTGGAAGGTTATTCCGTTCAGAATGTAATTGTAAGAGGCCCTCCATAACCGTGGGAGAAGGCAATTCCTGGAGCTCTTCTATGGGGGCGTTTTTTGCTGACGCAGCACTTTGCCCATAGGTGACAGGATAAGGGACTGGAGCGTTATGAAAAAGCTGATTCTGCAAAGTATCTCGTTTTGCCTTAGAGGCTATTTTCGAATCTGAAGAGCTTTGTGTTTTCAGCTCTCTTAAAGCCTGCTCAGTGGCAGCCTCTACAAGTGGATGAAAAAAGGAGGATTTTGCCAATCCCGAAACTTTGTGGTTAAAACTATTACGAGTAGAGCCGTAGTGTCTTTCCTGACCCAATACCCATGATTCCCTTAACGAATGCTGGATTTGCTTGACCTGAAGAGCCGTCTGCAAACTCATACCCGCCCATTGCTCAAAGCGACTCTTAGAGAAAAACGACATTAACTGCCGTCCCCAAGAGGGTAATTCGATCATTAAAACAAGATTGTTCGACTCCACTGGCCTATCTACTCTCCACACAAAAGCGTATTACTACATTAGGTGATATGAACACCCTAATTCTAAAGAGTTACTCTTCTACTGTGCTCCTCTAGATAAGGTAAATGTGCTTATTCTCAAACCCACCATTTAGAGGAGAAGAATAAAACTACTGCCCAAGCGCTTGAAACTTTTTGTTACAAAAACCCCCTCCATTTGGAACAAATGGACCAGCTCCATCGACTAAGCACCCATAGATAGAACTTACACAAATAATGAAATTAGATATTAATATGAAGTGCTATAGATGCCGTATCGACATCTGCTTTCATTATTTTACGTAAGTCCTAAATCAAATAATCAATCCATGAGCGATTGACTCTCGTAAAAGGAGTGGAGAAAGTCTAATGAAGAAGCAATCTATTTTAGCGCTGACCCTTGCCCTGTTATTCAGTGTTTTATTAACACCGTTTGCGTCTGCTCATCGCTATTATCATGGGTATAGCCGTCACTACGGTGGAAGCCCTTACAGAAGCTACAACGGCTGGGGTGAAAGACATTGGTCTCAGCAGCAATACGCTAAAAAAGGCTTAATTGGTGCCGGTGCCGGTGCTGCTATCGGTGGCTTAATGGCTCAAGACGGTTACCGTGCCACGGGTGCTGTTAAAGGTGGCTTGGTTGGAGCCGGTGCGGGTTTAGGGTACGAGTATCTTCGCCGCCGCTGGTAAGTAAATTATCCAGAGAAGCATGTTGATTAAACATCGAACTCAAAAACTGATTACTGAAAAAACAGTCCTGTCATTGTTAAGCATGATAGGACTGTTTTTCATCACTGGATTTGCCTACGCTGCCACCGCCCAAAACGAAGTCAGCCCAGCATCAACCCGCTCAACTAGCCAGAATTCTGTCGATCTGATTATTCGTGATATGCATGGGTTTCATGAGGGCTTATTAGACAATGTTCGATTGACATCGAATTGGCGTTTCTGGCCTCGGCTCAATTATGGGAATGATCCCGGAAGAGGGCATTTCTCACGATTTCAATTTTGGGGCATTGTCTATCAGGAGGCTGGAAGCAAGCTCCCTCAGAACGTTCGGGTTGAGATACGAAACCCTAGAGCCTATTACTTTTCAAAGAAAGAACAACAGTGGAAGCTCTTGCAGAAAGCGATTTCAGTCGATGGCTTGCATTATCCCGGTGATTTTTACGGCAAAGAGATCGAAGCAAATACTCGGATCGATCGCGACGGGATTCGTTCTATCACAATGATTAAAGGGTATAACTACCATTTTTGGCCATGCTGCACAGAGCAACAAGTCAAAATTGCTCCCGATGATATCGGTGGTATTTTTACAAACTTTCAAGCGCGCTTAATTCCAGACCAGGCGAGCCTTCCCAGCGATAGTGGTAAAACACGATTTTTAGCTCAAAGTGGTGGTGACTATTATCTGGATAAACTAACTGGCAAAGGAAACCCAATTGATAATGACGATGCCGGCATGGGGAAATTTAAATTTTTAACGCAAGACTGGCAATTCTTTAACATGTGCACCATGAGCGATATTGAGATTCGCAAGCATCCCCCGCCATTAGACTGACAAATATTTCTTCCAAAGCGATCATTTTTGCATAAGTTGACGTATGTGCTTTAGCATTTCTATCGCATTTAAGGAGTAGACTTGAGGTGTAATGTTTTAGAAAACTTTACAAAAAAGCTTACTTATTTACCCTCATTTTTAACCCGTCACTTTTGAATGCGAAGCCTGATTTCATCAATCTGCTGTTTTAAAATCGGACGGTGGATAAGCTCTTCTTTTACTTTTTCATAGCCATACAAAACCGTTGTATGCTTGCGGCCGCCTAAGAAGTCGCCAATTTTAGGGAAGCTGGCCTCGGTAATTTCCCGCATCAGATAAACCGCCACCTGACGAGCATGGGAAATATCCTTGGAGCGGGAACTACTCTTTAAATCCACGGGTCGGAGGTGATAGTAACCCGCTGCCGCTTCTAAGACGTCTTCTAAAGACAGGCGTGTTTGATTGGCCGTACTGCCAAGAACCACTTGAGCCGTCGCCAAATCAATAGTCGTTCTTGTCAACATGCCGTATGCAGCGAGCTTATTTAAGGCACCCTCAAGTTCTCGAATGTTATTGGGATTACTTTCAGCAACCAGAGATAAGACGTCCGAAGGGAGATTCAAATTTTCCCGCTCCGCCTTTTTCTGAAGAATGGCCAAGCGCGTTTCATAATCTGCAGGCTGAATGTCGGCAATCAAGCCCCATTCAAAACGACTTCTTAAGCGATCTTCCAAGTTGGATAGATGCTTTGGAGATCGGTCACTAGAGAGGATAATCTGCTTACCAACACCATGAAGCGCATTAAAGGTATGGAAAACTTCTTCCTGGGTTCTAACCTTGCCTTCTAAGAACTGAACGTCGTCGATGATCAAAACATCGTTGTGTCGATATCGGTTTTGAAAGCCCTTCATGTCTTTGCTGGCAATCGCATTGATCATTTCATTGGTAAACTGTTCTGCTGTTACATACCGCACTTTTAAATTTTGATGATGTAACAGTGAGTAATGACCAATCGCCTGCATCAGGTGGGTTTTACCCAAGCCAACCCCACCATGGATAAAGAAAGGGTTGTAACTTTGCGCCGGATTTTCAGCAACAGCAAGTGCCGCCGCATGGCAAAACAAATTGTGTTGACCCACAACAAAGGCTTCAAAGGTATAGCGCGGATTCAAATTACTTGTGGTTGTCCGGGGAGTCCAAGGTCGCGAGGAAGCAGAAAGAGAAGCAACCGCTGCCTGAGCTGTCGATTCATCCGCAACCCGTGAGGAATCCGCCATCAGGTCTTCTTTTGAATAATTCGGCTCTTTGACAGCAACATCAACAGTAACGGTCCGTCCCAAGGCTTCGCTGAGAACAGTCTGGAGATCGTTACGGTACCGTTTTAGAATTTGCTCTCGGTTAAAATCGCTAGACGCATTCAACGTTACCGAGCGTTCACCAATCGCTGCGATTTGAAGCGGGCTAATCCAGGTTTCAAAGCTAGGTTGGCTCATACGCCCTTTTAGAGATTCAAGAGCTCTGGGCCACAATGCAGACACTTCATCCATAGTATAGTCATTCCAATAATTAGCGTCAGCTTCCTTGTATACATCGTCCTTGTGCTCACCCTGTAAAGGGGAGTTGTCATCTCTAAGCCCTACTAGGCAAGAGTCTGAGGTCTCGGAACCGTTCATATTTTTGTCTATGCTTACGATCTCGTGATGATCTTTCCTCGCCTGCAAGGTTGTATCACTCATGCTTGAAACGCCTAAACTTTCGGTTTCCGATGATAAAGACGATGAGGAATTCACAGTCAATTCAACTCCCAAAGAAGCTACTACTTTCAGTTGTTATGCAGTCAACACACCAAATATAAATAGAGAAAATAGAGTAAAAGCGCCTTCGAAGAGCCAGCGCTATCGCGCATAATGTTTAAAATTGTTTGATAAAAATAGAAAGCAAGTACAATCTGTACCCAATTCACTTTCTACCCTACCTATTTCTATTGTCCGAGTTTAGCACATTTAACCTTCTAAGTTTGCAGGTCGTATCAAAGCTTTTACAAGGGTTTTTTTTGCTGTATATTAAAAGCTCTTTAATATGGTGTTTTGTGGAAATTTCAATCACCATGCAGCTTTCCGGTTAATATTGGAGATTCCTGAATATGAAACGTACTTTAGAAGGAACACAACGCAAGCGTCGTCGCGTTAGTGGGTTCAGAGCTCGTATGGCTACCCCTGGTGGTCGTCGTGTATTAAATCGTCGTCGTTCAAAAGGTCGTCATCAAATCGCTTTGTAAACCTTTGTTTGGGATTTTATTCCGTGCTTCCAAAGGTAAATCGTCTTCGCGCACAGCGTGATTTCAAAAAAACATTGTCTGGACAGCGTCTCGCGTCAGGACCGTTTTTTGTTATCTATGCACTTTTCCCTTTCTCTGGACCCGCCGCACCCCTAAGCAAAAGCCCTCTGATTGGCTTTGTTGTTAGCAAAAAGGTTCACAAAAGGGCCGTTGTTCGAAATCGACTCAAAAGACAATTCCGTGAAATTTTCCGTCACTGGCTTCTTCACACGTCTCAATCATCAAGCCTTTCAACTTATAGAAGCCTTGTTGTGATTGTTCGTGCCAGTAGTGTTGGTGTTGATTATCAAACACTGGAAAAGGCTTTGAGTCGGGCTTTACGAATTCCAAAGGCCTGTGCCTCATGATTCGAAACATTGCTCTGAGCTTGCTGAGAGTATATCGCTGGACTCGCCCTTATCAGCACATTGTGATCCCACCGACATGCCGCTTTTATCCCAGTTGTTCTGCGTATGCTGAAGAAGCAATTTCCCAACATGGCTTAATCCTCGGCTCTTGGCACAGCTTATGTCGATTATTTCGTTGCCACCCAGGACATCCGGGTGGCGTTGATTTAGTCCCCTCAAAAAACAGTAACTCGATTGTCAACAAATTATGTTAGAGCTGAAGACAATGAGACGATACGCGGCACTAGGTGCGCAGCAAGCGGAGCGTATTCAAAGAAATACGTGAGCATCGCGAGTGCCGCAGTAACAAAGTAGACTCCATTGTATTCGGGCTCTAAAACAGGAGAAATTTTTCGTGAATTTGATTAATCAGGCCATGTTGTATCTGCTTCATTGTCTTCACGACATTGTTGGGAACTACGGCTTGGCCATTGTTCTCCTAACGGTTGCCATTCGATTATTGCTTTGGCCACTCAATACCAAACAAACGCTATCAATGCGTCGCATGCAGGCTGTTCAACCCAAAATGAAGCTGCTTCAGGAACGCTATAAAAGCGACCCTCAAAAAATGCAGCAAGAGGTGATGAAACTGTATGCCGAAACAGGCTTAAATCCATTAGCAGGTTGCTTGCCGATGGTTGCACAAATCCCCATTTTTATTGGTTTATACGGTGCGCTCAGTAGTCCTCAGTTTTTAGTAGAAACCGTTCACGAAAACTTCCTGTTTCTGAACAACCTTTCTCATACAATGCGCTCTCATGCCGGTGTTCCTTTAGATGGAAAGTTTGATGTCAAGCCTGATGATCGTTTTTCTTCTGCCAAAACTATTCTTCTCACCATGAAAAATGGCACTGAATTAGAGCAAGAAGTTAACGATCAGAAAAAGTTAATCTACACACCGCACAGCATTAAAGACAAAAAAGTAGTTCTTGATCCTTTAGTTCCTGGCATGCCTGTCAAAATGAACATTGACTTTTCGGCGATGGGAATGACAGAAAACCACATTAAAAACGTTAAATCTGCAGATGTCTTAATTACGGATGAACAAAGTCGTGAACTTGAGAAAGTTCATTTCGTTAACGATGGCCGTGGTTTAAGTCACGAAATGCCTACATTACCCGGAAAAGACACCTTCAATTTCGACGTTCTCGCCCTCGTTCTGCTCTACGGTGCTTTAACCTTGGGCTACCAGAAAGTCATGACCAATTGGGCTCCGAAGCCAAATAAAGACGACCCCAATGCGGCTATGAACGCCAACATGATGAAATTTATGCCTCTTGGCTTCATCGTGATGATGTTCTTCATCCCGATTCCAGCCGGTGCTTTGATTTACTTGACTGTCACCACGGCGTTAATGATGATCCAAACCCTCTACGTTAACGTTCAAGAAGATAAACGTTTGGCTGAAACAACGAAACCTGGTTCACAGGTAGTGAATATCAGTGCAGACAAAGCTTAGGCGCCCAGTAAGCAAAATACGAAGGAGCAGATAACGATGAGCAACGCCGGACTTGCACAAGAGTTCATCACTAGACCCAGCAATCCGCTCAGTCGTTTCTATCACAAGATACTCGAAGGCGAGCGTATTACACGTGAAGAAGCCGTCGAAATCTATGACTCTTCGGATCTGCTTTCGATTGGAATTCTGGCTGACACAGCCCGTATTTCTCGCACTCCTGCAGACGTTCGTGACCATGTTTACTGGGTTCACAACTTCCACATTAACCCCACTAATATTTGTGAAGCGCACTGCCGGTTCTGCTCTTTCAAAAAGGGACCTAAATCGCCCTTAGCGTATGTCATGAGTGTTGACGACGTTATTGCGCAAGTGAATGCGTACCCTGCCAAAGATACTTTAAGTGAATTCCATATTGTGTCCGGTCTTTATAAGGGCCAGGATCTCAGCTACTACGTTGATCTCTTTAAGGCACTGCGCCGTGAGTTTCCCCATGTTCATATTAAAGGCCTTACCGCTGTTGAGTTGGATTACCTGGCTAACTTAGAAGGCGTCCCTGTTGAAGACGCTTTAAAAGCACTTCAACAAGCAGGGCTCGGTTCCTTACCCGGTGGAGGTGCTGAAGTATTTGCAGAACGTGTGCGTGAACTGGTTTGTGTTGATAAAATCCCTGCTTCCGAATGGCTCCGCATTCATGGCTTAGCCCATAGCATGGGTATGAAAAGTAATGCAACGCTTCTTGCCGGATTAGGCGAAACCGCTGAAGAGCGAATTGATCACGTTCTCCGTATTCGCGAACAACAGGATATCAGCGGTGGGTTTATGACCTTCATTCCTCTGAATTGCTACTACGACAATAACGCCATTGATGCTTCCAATGCTATGACTGGTGTTGAAAATCTGAAGAACTTCGCCATTAGCCGTATTTTGCTTGATAACGTTCCCCATATCAAATCGTTCTGGGTTCATCTCGGAGAAAAAATCACCCAGGTCAGTTTGAGCTTTGGGGTTGACGATATCGATGGAACTGTCATTCAAGAAAAAATTGCTCACTCTGCCGGTACCGATTCATCTCAGGCCTTAACGCAATCCGAGTTGCTCAATATGATTCGCAAAGCCGGTAAAATTCCTGTTGAACGCGATACCGTCTATAACATTGTGCAAATTTATGACGAGGTTAAATCTTAATATTTTTGCTCCATCGCTCACCTCTCTCTACGGCACACAACGAGAGGGGTTCTACTCGTGCTAAGCTCATTTTTTAAACCAAAACCCAAACAGTCCGCTATCCCTGTCGGTGCGATTGCCTTCTTGAATACCATGCCCATTTATTGGCCTTGGCGTATCCCTGGAGCTGGAACTCGGGTTGAAAATTCAAGGATAGAGTTGGTTGAGAGAGTGCCGTCAGAGCTCAATCGATTGGTTCATGAAAACCAATTGCCCCTCTCTCCTGTTTCAAGTGCTTTCTACCTCCGAAACCGCGACAAGCTTGTTTTGCTGGATGATCTTTCCGTCAGTTCTCCCGGTGCGGTGCAAAGTGTTCTTTTTGTTGCTAATAAGGAATGGGGTCCGGAACTCCTTGCTTTTGAGACGATTGCCGTTCCCACCGATTCGGAAACCTCAGTCGCCCTGTTGGCACACTTACTGAAACAAGCTACCGGTCAAGACTGCCAAGCTCGTTTCCAATTTTATGATCCAAAAGACGCTGCTTCAATTTTAGAACGTTATGGCAATGCCTTAATTATTGGTGATAATGCCTTACTTGCAAAAGAAGCAGGGTTTGAGGAAGGCTTTCAACTGTACGATCTCTCCTCAATTTGGCAAGCTGAAACCGGTTTGCCCTTTGTGTTTGCCGTCTGGGTTGCTCAAAAAGATTGGGCTGCGGAACATCCGACAGAATTGAAACAAATCAACCACCTCCTTTGTGATAATCGAGATTTCTTTTTTCAAACCCCTATTCTCTTTTGTGATGGGCTGCTTATCGGTACAAAGAAAAGTAATATTTCTGAAGAAGCGCTGCGTCGCTACTATACCCACTGCTTGACCTATCACTTAGGACCCCATCATCAACAAGCACTGGAACTATTTAGCCAAATCTTAGACCAACTGGATACAACAGCACAATCCATTGAGAATATTGGCCTTTCAAGAATTAATGAGATGTCATCAGATACGCGGCGCGAGCAGCGTAGGAGCGTAAGCTTAGACGGTACTACGTGCGCATCCGCAGGTTCGGCTCTTGCCCTTCAGGGCTTAGAGATGGACCTTGCCACACTGGGGCAGCACAGCAACAAAGCAGATGATAGACAGACCATTAATTGTGAGAATGACTCGGCTGTAGGGCTTTCCTTGTGAGTGAACCCTCGCTTCCTACAGGTCGTTTACTCAAACGGCATTCCCAGTTCTACTATGTAGAATTTGAGGGTATCGTTTACGAGTGTATGGGTCGTGGCAACTTAAAAAAAGCAGGCCTGGAACCCACAGTGGGTGACTTTGTCACACTGGATAGTATCGAAGTTCAAGCAAAAACGGCCCGTATTGCCAGCATTTTGCCGAGAAAAAATGCACTGGGCCGGCCCAGCGTAACCAATGCGGATGGTGTCTTTGTTGTTTGCGCTTTTCGAGAACCCAGCTTCGATCTGACCCAAACTGATCGTTATTTAACTCACATTGCATTGAATGGCCTCCAGCCGGTACTTTGCATTACTAAAATTGATTTAGCGGATAGCCCGCTTGACGTTGAGGTCATTAAAAGCCTCTATGAAAGGCTTGGAGTGCCGGTCGAATTGCTCTCGGTAAAACGAGACGGTGTTCCCGATAGTTTGAAGCAACGCATGAAAGATCGGATGCATGTCCTTGCAGGACCAAGTGGCAGCGGAAAATCATCCCTTTTAAACGCTTTAAATAACCAATTGAAACTTCGCATCGGCGATGTTTCAGACAAAAATGCGCGCGGCCGGCATACGACCCGGCATGCCTCGCTTCTCCAGATCGATGAAAACGATCCTCATACCCTGGTTGCTGACACTCCCGGATTTTCGAACCTGCGCTTTGATCAATGCATACCGGCTGACATCGAAGCCATTTTTCCCGATTTCTCCGACTATAGAAACGACTGTGCCTTTTCAGATTGTCTTCATTTAACCGAAACCGATTGCTCCGTCAAAAACAACATGAATACAATTGCCGCAAGTCGATACGCAAGCTATAAGGTTTTAATAGAAGAAGCTCGCGAGTACGAAGCCTTACTTAAAAAAACGTCTTCTAAAGTTGAGCGCGGCTATAAACATTTAGATGGTGAAGGATCGAAATCCATTGAAATTGTCCGCTTACAAGAAAAAAATCGAGATCCCGGTAGAAAAACAGTAAGACAAAAAGTCGATTTATGGTTACATGAAGAAGAAAATCAAGATGACTCTTTAGACTTATAGTAAAAACTTGGTGCATTGGCTTTATCAACGACACAATGTAATTGTCAATGCAACTCAGTAAGTTGGTATGATGTCACGCTTGTAGAGGAACCCTCCCGCTAAGTATAATGAGAGCATGATGACCTCACCTACATCCCTGCAGGATGCTGAGTCCCTAGAATTTGAAATCAAGCATGAAACGGAAGAGAAAGAAAACGCTTTGATTCCGCACGATCTTTCTGCTAAAAATGCACCCTTGTCTGAAAATGACACGGAACTATTGCTGCATGATGATTTGTCTGAAACCTCAGAACAAGAAATCGATTTATCTCACGAAGAGTCTGCTGCCTCCTCTTTACTTGAGAATGAAGCAGCAGAAGACTCTGAAAACATCTCCTTAGATGACCTATCTGACTCACTTCAAGCGCCCAGTACGCTGAGTGATGAGGAAGCTGTCGACGAAGAACCCCCTTCAGTTGAAGAAGCGAGCGTCCCAAACGAAGACGTTAATACTTATATTTTAGAAGAACCGACTGTTGATTATGAAACCCGGTTTGCGGGAAGCCTTGCATTAATCAATGCCAAATTAGCTGAAATCTTAACACCCTCCCATTCCAGCTCAAGTGGAAAAGCTCATGAAGCGGCTGAAGGACTCTGGAATGCAATGCGCTATGGCACATTGGATGGTGGAAAGCGTATTCGATCTATCCTTGCCATTGTTGCTTGTAAAGCGTGTAGCGGGGATTTAAGTGCCATTTTACCTACAGCGTGTGCGATTGAGTTGGTCCATGCCCAAAGCCTAATGCATGACGACTTGCCCTGTATGGATGACGACGACATGCGTCGCGGACGTCCCAGCGTTCATAAAGCCTTTGGTGAATCGACCGCTGTGCTTGCCGGAGACGCCCTCATTTCCTTGGCTTTTGGATTAATCTCCAAGACCCATATTGATGGTGCGGTAACGCAAGGTCGCTTACTGACAGTCCTTACAGATTTTGCCAATGTAACCAGTGTCGAAGGTCTTGTAAATGGACAGTTCGTTGATATCTTCTACGAAGGGCAAGAAGCAACCCCCGATGTTTTACAGTATATTCATACTTACAAAACAGGGGCTCTTTTCCGGTTTGCCTTGTCGGCAGGGGCACGATTAGCCGGTGCATCGAGTATCGTCGTGGATCGTTTCGCTCTACTGGGTGAAACCCTGGGGCTTGCATTCCAAATTGTGGACGACTTGCTCGACATTGCTTCAACGTCTGAAGAGTTAGGCAAAACTGCCGGCAAAGATCAACTTCAAAGAAAAGTTACCTATCCTTCTCTCTTTGGTGAAGAAGCTTCTCGTGAAAAAGCAGAAAAACTGATTCAGGAAGCACTTCACCTGGTCGCAATTCGGGACGGTTTACCACCATCCTATGACCCCAGCGTTTTGCGAACGTTGATTTCCTTTATTTTTCAACGGAGTCGCTAACGCCTTCCATATGCCCAGCCCCAGCGTGGAAATGATTATTGCAACAACCTCGGCAACCTTTGGTGCCCAGGCTGCGAAATGCATTGTTAACTTTTTAACGCGCCGCCCTGTCGATTTTAGAATATTAGTTCATACAGGCGGAATGCCAAGCTCTCACAGTGCCTTGGTATCCTGTATGACCACGTATGTCGGTTTAATTGATGGATTTAACTCCACTCTGTTTGCCGTTTCTTTTGGTTTCGCGATGATCATTATGTATGATGCAGCGGGTTTGAGACGTGCCGCCGGAAAAATGGCGATGACATTAAACCAGATGTCCTCGGACTTGTATCACGAGCACTCGGATAAAGTGCCCGATCGCCTGAGAGAATTACTAGGGCATACCCCCATAGAAGTAATCGTCGGTGCGATTTTCGGGATTGCTTTTGCCTGTCTTTTCCGCATTTATTTTAGAGGGCATTTATAATTTTTTAGTTTCATATTTTATTTTTGAATGGTCATAGTAGTCGCAGTAACAGCAGTGAAGTGAAAATCGCCTTTTAAAAAACGTTTATAATAGAGCTAGATTGTATTGCACTGGGGAGTGAGCAATAGCGGTTCATGCATCACAATAAAAGTGTTTCCGGCTATGGATTGGCCTTACTGATGGTTTTTTTGGCCAGTAGCGTACTCCTTGCCACTTCTATGTCCTTAATCTTAACGCCTGGCGTTACCAGTTTTTTGAGCAGTGGTAGTTCAGGCATGGATGTTTCCAGGGGCAAGCAAATTGCTTTAGCAGCATTAAACGCGGCGAAAAGCGATATTATCTCTCAGATGCAGAACGGCACTACTATTACCACCAGCTACCGATACCCGAGTTCCGGCAGCAATAGCATTACGATTCCTAGCTATCCGAGTAGCGGTAGCACAAATACGATTGGCAGCTATTACGTTACAGTAAACAAAGTTCGTGGATTTACCTATATTTTGACTGCAACAGCAACTGTAAATAATACGGTTATTAATCTGTCACAGCTCATGCAAATGAATGCCTCCAATTGTCCAATTGCAGGAACCACAGCCATTTACTCTCTACGTAAACTAAGCTGTAATTACACGGGTAATGTGGTTAAAGTCCGGTGTGCATCGCATCCGACGGCACCTAGCACTCAAGATATTGGTTTTAGTGGTGGAAGTATAGACATTGCTGCGCTTAAACTATGTCTGGGAGATACCATTTTACCCTTAGATGTCGATACCAGTGCCAAGGTCGCCTACGGACTTCGGAAATTAAGATCGGCTTATACCGGATATGCCTTCCGCGTCCAGAGAGATTCTGATAATGCCTGGCAGGATATCGGATTTGACAGTAATGGCAATATTGATATTGTCGCTCTACAAAACTTTGTGGGTACAACAGCAACCGGCTATGTGACGATTTGGTATGATCAAACTGGTAATAGTCCAGCCCATAATTTAATCTCCACCGGCTCAGGTACTGCACAGCCTGCGATTGTTCGGCAAGGCAATTTGCAAACGCACTTGCATAATAACACTCCTGCCTTACATTTTAGTTATACCGCTTATTTGTATAACAGCGCCGTGACAGGATTCATTAGCGGTACGGATGTGACCTCGTTTATTGTTGCAAGAGTCGACCCAGGTTCTCCCGGAACAGGCCGTCTTGCCGTATTACACAAAACAGGCGATTCCAGTGACTATAACACCAGCACATCCATGCAGCTTTTGTCTCAAGTGAATAACAGCACGGTATATCTTAACAACTATAGTAATAACGAAGGAGCAGCGACAGGATCTCCAAACTCAATCGCCAATATAATATTCGAAGCAACAACCATTAAGCAAGGTGGTTCAGCCATCAGCCTTGCCATTAATAACGGTAGTTTTTTCGGTGGGAACGTAAATAGTGGTGGTGGAGATTCTAGAAATAGCATTGCGCCCGATTATTTAGTTGTGGGCGCAGGTCGAGGCGGCAGTACAATCAATAATGCATTTATGGGCTATATCTCCGAGCTAATTGTCTATAACAAGGTGGTTGCTGTTGCCGATCGACAAAGTATTGAACGAAGCGAAGTGCATTATTTCAGTATTCCTCCTAAGCAGGATGGTTTTATCACAACCTGGTATGACCAAAGTGGAAATGGACTAAACTTGACTCAAGCCACTACAGGACTACAACCCTCTATTGATATTGGCGGTGTAAGACCTGGCATTTATTTTGACGGTGTGGATGACTACCTGGGTAATACCGCTGCATCTGTCACAACAGACAAAATGACAGCCTTCGGCGTCGCAAAGATGGATAACTATAATACTCCCGGCAATGGAAGACTTTTATCGATAGGGAAAACGGGTGATGGGAATGACTGGGGTTCCAGCACGTCATCACAAGTGATTGGCAAGGGCAATAATACGGTAACAAACAGTAGAACCAGTGATCTATCTCCATCCACGGGTATCGATTTGCTAAAAGCCTTTCAAGCAACAGCTCTAATTAATGGTACAACGCGTTATATTCGTGATAACCAGGCCGGAAGTACGAATATTAACTCTACAACCACTGGAGGCAGCGGTAATCTTGTTATTAATAATTTAAGAGTAGGCTGGGCGTTCAATGGTGGTGGTAACGCCGATTATTTTAAAGGTAAAGTTCAAGAAGTTATCCTTTTTCCTAAAGCCTATACAACGACTCAATGTACAAGTTTTGAAACTAACGAAATAAACTATTACAATATCAAGTAAAAGTCCTTGATGAGTACTTAAGCCATCTCCATTTGATATTAGTTAAAGTATGTTTTAGTCATGAAATAATAAGGATGCTATTCTTTCGTTATTCACTTCTCATTATTTTGTTCATCTAATAGGTTCTCTCATTATGCGAATTTTTCCCACCTCCACCCTTTTTGCTGGAAATCCAACTACTCCCGCTCAGAGAGTAGCTTCAGAACAAGAGGCGGATGCTGATAGGCTCCTTGCAGCCTTCGCTCACAATGATCATATTACCCGAGAACGAGAGGGCGAAAAGCAAACAAAAACACCGCCCCCTGTTGCAGCTGCACTAAAAACAACTGTGGGTGTCACAAACTATATACCTGGAGACAAAGTAAATTTATCAGAAGCTGTGGAACGTGCAAATATAAAATTACGTAGTATGTCTAGCAAAAAGTCAAGAAAGGCAGCAGAGGCATTTACAGATAAATTCTCCAGATATACAACTACTGAAATAAAAAATCGTAGTACTCTCTGGAGGACTCGTACTCAGCTTGTTCCTGCAAAAAGAAACAACCCTCATAATCTTTCTGATTATGTAACGCCAGTAAAAAAAGACTAATTATACCCTCAAGCAAACATGTAATTTGAAGCTTACAATAGTTTAATCAGGTTCTGCTATAAGTCGGTTTGAGAGGGATGTTTACTTTATGGGTGCCAAAATCAAGTTTTTTCAAACATCTCAGCTTTTAGGTCGCAGTCTTTTTTTTTCACTCTGCCTCATAGGGCTCGGATTATCCAATCTTTATGCCGAAAGCAAACCATCTCCAGCAGGCCAAGCGATGATTTTTAAACCCGAATGGACACCAAGCTATAAGCTCTACCAACAAGCGCATGCGATTTGGCTTTCTCGGTATAGCCATGTTGGAGATAATCTACCGCTTTTAAAGCAAACCCTCAATGCGGCTCGCAAAGCGCATGAAAACCCTGAATTTGTTTTATACGCTATCCCCCTGCGCGATTTAGGACAATCCTCCGAAGGCGGCTTTAAAAACTACGAGGATTATCTGGCCGATAGCCAAATCAATGCAAAAGCGCTCGGTGCATTTTCTCAGCAAACAGGTCTTTCACCTATTTTGTACTTGGAGCCCGATAGTCTCCCTTTGGCGATTCAATATCGGCGTGACACGAACGATGGTGCTGAGGCACTCCACATCTACCAGCAAAGAATTGAAACCTTTCATAAACTGATTGCTCTGTACAAAAGCCAGGGTGTCAAAGTTTACCTGGAAGGCGGGCATAGCGGATGGTTCGATTATAGCGATGCCGATATACAACGCATTGCTCAAGGCTTAAATGACGCCGGTATTGCTGAGGCCGATGGATTGGCGACCAATGTTTCCAATCGACAAGCGGTTTCTGGCAATCCACTTCAAACCTCCAATACCGAATGGCATTATTTAAGCCGGTTGCTTCCTTTACTTAATAACCATCACTTGGATGTACGCGTGGATACAAGCCGAAACGGCGGAACTACCCATGCACGACAGTACTTTTTAGAGGGATGGCAGGCTTCTCAAAAACAAGAAAGCCATGGCCCCCTATGGGATAACGAATCCCCTAAAGGTCGTAGGGTTGGAAGCTGGGCTTTAGATGCTGTTGGAAATTTGAAGTTTCAAGCTTTCTTTGGGCCTGAAAAAAACATCAAGCGCTTAATTGAAAAAGAAAAGTATCAGTGGCAGCCTGAAAAAGGCTTACTGATTGCCCCAGCGTGGCTTGATCCGGTTGGAGATGTGAAACCCGGCCTTGCTCCAACCGATCATCCGCCAGTAAATATGGCAAAAATAATCCAGCACTACCGCTACATCAAACCGCCTGATGACAGTGACGGGGCTTTAAACTATCCAGCCGGTGCTTCTAAAGCGGACATCAATACCAAGACTGCATCCCATCAAAAGAAGCTCAACAATGGGAAAACATTAAACCTTCCCTGGTGATGTGATCTTTACACCAAGGACTGAGACAAAGCCACGTCAATTGCACTTCGCATCGCAGAAACCGATACAGTTAAGCAGACTGGATTATCACAGCTTTGATCACGTACTTTCCACAGACAAGGACGGCAAGCCAAACCGGGTAATACAACACCCTGAAAACGAGAATCATTTTGAGGGAGTAATGTCTTTTCATCTGTAGGGCCAAACATGGCAACCATCGGTTTTCCATAACCCACCGCAATATGCATGGGAGAGGAGTCAACACTCACCAAAAGATCGCCAGCTTGGATCAGAGCTGCTAACTGCTTTAGATTCGTTGTTTTACCAAATAAGTCCTGATAATTCGCCAAGCTGCCGGGGAGCAATCGACGGATTTCCTGAACAATCGCCTCATCATCAGGCCCGCCAAGTAAGAAAACCTGATGTCCTTCTTGGGATAAAAGGCGCATTAAATCTACCCAAGATTCCGCAGGCCATCCTTTTAAGATGTTTTTTTGCACACTAATATGGCTTACCCCTGGATGAATCAGAATTTTTTTCCTGGGATCTTCCGCTCTAATTAAGCTTTTTGCCCATAGTAGTTCTTCCAAAGCTGATGATTTTAAGTGCGGAAGGATTTGCTCGGGAGTTTTGTATTCTGGACTCAATTTTTTCAAAAAAGCATCTGCCAAGGAGTAATACATGTTGGCTGCATAGTCATTTCGTTGTGCTTTGGGTGCCAAGGGCGCGGCAACGGTTAAAAGTTTTTGAGTAACGCTTCCGTTTTCAAAACCTACGCGATAACGAATACCTGTACTCGCCAATAAAATAGCAATTAGAGGGTGACTTCCACTGGCAAGCACCAAGTCGTAGGGATGAGACGTCAAAGCATCCCGCATTTTGACAAAGCGTTGAAACGCTGAGATCCCTTGAATGTCCAAACCAATCGAATTATCGATATGCGGCAAAAGCTCAACAACAGATTGACTACGCTTTTCTAAAATCAGTGTAATCTGAGCATTGGGGAGCTCTTTATGAAGCGCTTCAATAACGGGCGCAAAAAGAACCTCATCCCCTATCCCACCAAAATTAACACAGGCAATGCGTTTAATTTTTTCCTTCTTTAACAAACAATACCTCGTTAATTTTTCATACCGATAAAGCAAAAATCATGAACCAGGAGGCTTCATTTTAAAAGCTCAGCAGTCTCTAGAATGTCAAATTCTACTTAGCTGTAGAGCTACAACAGTCCCTTAAAAATATTGGAATCCGGTTGAGATTCGCTCAAAGAAGACAACGAGGCCATCAAGAACCAAAACACCAGATTCACCGCAGGACGGTACCAAATTGTATCAAAAATCCCATAGGCCATACATCCTGCTATTCCTGTAAATAAGGTACAGAGAATAATTTTTTTCTCAATACTGCAAGCCGGATTATCAATCACCAGGAGCGTTCTAATTTTCGCGACAAACAGCAGAGACAGAAAGATGAAAAGCCCGATTAAACCTTGTTCAACCGTAATTTCCAAAGGAACGCTGTAAGCACCCAAGCCACTGTAGCCCGGTACCATGTAAAGACCATAAACCAGCTTAAAGGTCCCATTTCCGGGGCCGATGCCGATAATAATATTATCTTTAGCCATTTTCATGGAGCTTTGGTAAACGTTCATGCGGAAGGCAATACTGCTGTCTTCACGACCGGAAAACATTGAAGCCGCACGGGCACGAATTTTTTCAGAGCCTAAAACCCCGGCTGTACCAGCCAGAATCGAGACGACAATAACGCCAATCCATGCACTTTGAAGAAGCTTGCGATACGGTTGCAACACTTTTTCGTGCCAAACCAAGTGTCCCGCATAAGCAAACACACAAATAAACATGGCTCCGAGTGCAAGAAAGCTTCCACGCGAACCCGTCAATACCATCGCAACCACCATGGCAAGTGAGATAAGCGCCATGCCCAGCGAAACAAACCAGGTATTTTTCTTCAAGTACAGCATGGTTAAACCGAGAGCCGATGCCAAACAGGGGGTCAAAAAGCCTGCCAGTAAATTGGGATTAGATGGCTTCAGAGTTCCAAAAATCCGATCCATTTTAAGTTCGGAATTGATACTGACGTCGCTCCAGGTCGCCAAAGGTTGAACATGCATCACGTATTGATAAAAGCCAATTAATGACTCAAAACAACCCAAAAGAGCCAGAACCCAGAGCAGACGAGTCACTGTTTTACGAGGACCTGAAACCAGGCTTGCCCAGCGAAATACGATATATCCAGAAGCAAAAATCAGCATCTTTCCCAAGCCAATAATGCTCGTATGCCAATAAGAGGAAAATGCCGTCGATAAGGCTGCAGAACAAAGAAATGCGACTACCAATAGATCAATTGACGTGACCTGAAAAGGATTGACCGTTTTTTTGCAAACAATGCGTACAAGTAAGCCCAGTGCGAGTAATAAAACAACCCCGGCACCGATCATTCCCGTTCCCATAAAAGCCAACGAGACTAGCAGGAGTACTACCCCTGCAAAAAACAGTTTTGACAGTGTTTTTTGAAACACTGTCGGCTTCAAAGCAACAACGTTATCATCGGCATCAGATGAAGAAGCACAACAGGGCAAAGACGATCCCTTAAACCATGTTCTCCACGTAGCCGAAGATGTTGTCGCCAGCTTATACCAGGGTCGTAACAGGATTGAGCCTTCGAGGCTCTCGGTTAGCAATTGACTCATGATGCCTTTTTAGAAGTTTCTGTTTTAGCAGTATTTGCAGCTTCATGGACATCAACAATCACGCCAGAAATGCGATAGTCATGACCTTCCACCTCGATTGGCAAACCAATCTTCACTTTAATCCCTTCAGTCACATAGCCATCATTCGTAAACATGGCATGGTCTTTTAAGGTTACTAAGGTGTCGTAGCCATATGGATCGGCAGGATCTTGAACTGTTTCCAGCTTGCCATTCGAACCCATAAACGAGGCACGCTTGGGGCGATTATCCACGTGTGTAATTTCAACGGCACCACGAGGTTGATTCCGAATCGTGATGGACAGTTTATGTTTCGGTTCGAAGAGCTCGGGCTTCAAAGATTTCAGGTTACGGATATAAACGGTGTACTCAATCTCCCCTTCACCTTTAATCACCTGCCCTGAGGTCCGATACATACCCGATTGAACCAGCATTACGCCAAAGGTTGCGAGCAAGGCCAAACCTATCACGGAGAAATCAATCACGTTGAAGCGATTCAAAATTTTGCCAGACGGACTAATGAGCATATCTTTAAAATCCTGTACTCGTTATAAAGCTTCTATCTAGTTTAATTAAAAGTCAGTGGTGCCTTCGTCTCTTTATACAAGCTCCCCACGATTAGAAATAAGTCGATGGGAAAAGCCTTTATTTTACTGACATGGAACGGAAGTAACCGTCAAGAGATCTTCATCCAAATCATCCAAGGCCATTTGGAGTTCCGCAGGAGTGGTTGTGGCAGCACCAAAGCGCTTCACAACAATACTAGCTGCAATGTTTCCCAACATGGCTGCTTGCACGATAGGAGCCCCTACTGCATGTGCCAACGTGAAGGTCGCAACAACGGTATCACCTGCACCCGTTACATCAAAAACGGCACTGTGATTAAACACAGGAATATCCGTTTGAGTTGGTGGCATTCCATCGCCTTGAGTTTCAAACAAGCTCATTCCCTGACCACCCCGGGTAATCAAAACACTTTTGGCATTGGTTTGCTTTAATAGTTCCATCCCGCCACGACGCAGTGCATCAGGGGCATCAATACTATAGCCCAATTGTTTTTCAGCTTCAGGTTGATTCGGTGTCAGAACCGTCGCCTTTTGAAAAAGACGCATATCCTGCTGACTATCCACGGTCATAAGAAGTTGATGCTGTTGGGCAAGTTCACGACACCGATCAATCACTTTCGAGGAGAAAACCCCGAGCCCGTAATCGGATAGTAGGAGAGCATCAAATTGCGGAGCCAGATGCTCAAGTTTTTCTAACACCTTGCTTTCCATTTCAGCAGAAAGCGGAGCATTGGATTCGCGATCAATCCGAACGATTTGCTGAGTAACGGAATGATTCGCAATTCCAGAGATACGCGTTTTCGTACTGGTGGGGCGGCTCGGATCTTGGATCAGGCCTTCCGTTTCAATACCGTCTCGTTGTAAAGCTTTTGAAAGGTGTGAAAAGTAGTAGTCAGTTCCAGCAACACCCACAATGGCAGCTCTGCGCGCATTGAGGCGAGCCACGTTATGAGCCGCGTTACCAGCCGCACCTAAAATAATGTCATCTTTTTCATGGCGCAGAATCATGACAGGCGCTTCACGAGACAAACGGTAACTCGTGCCATATACCATTTCGTCAATCACCAAATCCCCAACAACGAGAACACGTCCCTGTTGCAGTTGATGAATCCAGTGGCTCAGTTTTGTCTTCACACCGATACTCTTTTTGACTCTACTTTAAGTCTCTATCATACGTCCAAAATAGAGACGAGTACACCTCTCCAAATCATGCTGCAGGACAGGCTCTACTCTTTGTTTTGATCCACTTGTTGGAGAAGGGGAAGCCATACATCACTCAGCCTTATACAAGAAGGATTCTAATCTGAACCTGTATTGTCATTCACACTGGGTGCATTGGTTTGCATCGGCTCTGTCCTTAAAATACCGCTTTGAGGTTTTTCAGCAGGAGGATTCAGCAGATGCATGTTTTCAATCAAATCCTGAATCCGCTGTTTATTTTCCTCAGTCGCTGTAAATTCTTGTGCCTGCTTGCAATCTTCAATCGCCTCGCTATACAAACCCAACTTGGCATGCGCCGTACAAGAGGCGACTTCAAACTCGACCTGAGTTTCCAAATCTTCCTTAGGAATATGGTCGAATCCGGTATCTAAAACATCCAATGCCTTTTCGGAATATCCAGCTGCGATATAGGCATTCGCTAAGTCGAAGTAGGCTTGATGCTCACTGCCACCTTCTTTGACGGCAAGGTTTAAGTAATCTATCGATTGCTCATAGAGGCGTTTACTCTCATCCTCTTTGCCTTTTTGTTGAGCCCGTTGGGCCAGATCGGCAAGAATTGAGCCTCTCAAATGAGCCACTTCCGAGCGCTTAGGCGCCAGTACATCCGCTTTTTTCCACTCAGCCTCAGCACGAACGTCATCATTCGTGTAGAGATAGAGCCAGCCTAAGTTGAGATGCACATCCGGATCAGCCGGTGCCTGCTCAAGCGCGTGGTTCAAACGCAAAAAGGCAGCCGCATAGCTCCCCTGCTTAATAAGCTGTCGGGCTTCCTCAAGGTTCACTTCAGAATTGTGCTTATTCGAGCCATTACACGCAAATAAACAGACACTGGAAGCAACCAGTAATAATGTCATGATTGAAGATCGAAGTGGATTCATATTACAATACTGCGTATCTGAAAATTTCTAAGTGAAACGATTTAGACGTTTTTTGTTGTATTTTTCCTATCAGTGTACATAATAGGTGCATTCTGATAAATAAGTAAGAGATTGACTTAACGATGTCTTTGACCAAAGAACGCAAACTGACGCTTATCACTGAATATGGCGCCAATGAAAAAGATACTGGCAGTTCAGCTTCGCAAGTTGCTTTATTGACAACTCGCATTAGTGAGCTCACTGAGCACTTAAAAGCGAACCCTAAAGATTTTTCTTGCCAACGTGGTTTGATGATTCTTGTTGGTCGTCGTCGCCGTCTCTTGAACTTCATTAAAAAACAAGCTACTCCAGAAGAGTACAAAGCATTCATTACGAGGCTCGGACTTCGTAAATAAGTTAAAGACGGGCCTTGTGCCCGTTTTTCGCTTTCATGGGTTCGTTTATAATAAAAGAAATACTCGACTATAAATGTGATCAGGCCCGCTCAGTGAAGCACTGGGAAGTAAGGCCGAAGTATAAGTTAAAGATAGCAGGCAAGATGAACGAAAAGATTCTTTTCCCGAATCAGCAGACAAAAACCTTCAAAATTGGCAATCAGGAAATTACAATTGAAACGGGCGTAATGGCAAAAGCCGCAACAGGCTCTGTTGTTTTACGTTGTGGGGATACCGTTTTATTGGTTACCGCAACAGGCGGCAGTACCCCTCGTCCTGGGATCGATTTTTTCCCCCTTCTCGTGGATTTTGAAGAACGCATGTACTCTGTTGGTCGCTTGCCTGGTGGCTATTTAAAACGGGAAGGTCGCCCTTCTGAAAAAGCGACTTTAATTTCTCGCTTAATTGACCGCCCTGTTCGTCCTCTCTTCCCTGACGGCTACCGTAACGATGTTCAAGTCGTTGCCAGCTTATTGAGCGCCGACTTGAAACACCAGTACGACGTGCTTGCCATTTTTGGCGCCTCAATGGCATTAGAACTCTCAGGCCTTCCTTTTGCTGGTCCTGTTGGTGGTGCCCGTATCGGACGCATCAATGGTCAGTTCATTGTGAACCCTACCTTTGCAGAAAGCAAAGAGAGCGATGTTGACTTAGTCGTTGCCGGTACCGAAGACTCCATCATGATGGTTGAAGCGGGCTGTGACTTCGTTAGTGAAGAAGACCTCTTGAAAGCTTTAGCACTTGCTCACGAAAACATCAAAGAGCAAGTTAAAGTCCAAAAAGAATTTGCTGCTTTATGCAAAGTTTCCAAAAAAGAATTTGTATTTGAGCATGACCTTGCACCGGTTGAAGCTTTTGTTAAAACGGTTGAAAAAGAAATTACGACCGCTTACCACGAGTTTGATCGTGAGAAACGTCAAGAAATTCTCAACGCTGCCAAAGCAAAGCTCAAAGAAGCGCTTGCTGCAAAATCTGATGACGACAGCTTGAAAAAATTCTTAGCAGAACAACCTCTCGACTACTTGGCCGACACTTTCAAAAAAGCTGAAAAGAAAGTAATGCGCGCTATGGTTATTGAAGAAGGCGTTCGTGCTGATGGTCGTCGCTCCACCGACATCCGTCCGATTAACTGCCAAGTCGGCTTATTACCCCGTGTTCACGGAACAGGTTTGTTCACCCGTGGTAATACCCAAGCATTATCCGTACTCACCTTAGGCTCTCCAGGCGAAGCCCAAAAATTGGATGGTGTTGACCCAGCAACCGAAAAACGTTGGATGCATCACTATGCATTTCCCGCCTACTCAGTTGGTGAGGTTCGCCCTATGCGCAGTCCTGGCCGTCGGGAAATTGGCCACGGTGCCTTAGTAGAACGTGGTATTGCTCCTGTTCTTCCTTCTAAAGAAGAGTTTGGATATACCATCCGTATCAACTCCGACATCATTGAATCCAACGGTTCAACCAGTATGGCTTCTACTTGCGGCTCTACTTTAGCGTTGTTAGATGGTGGCGTTCCAATTAAAGCCCCTGTTGGCGGTATCGCAATGGGTCTTATCAAAGAAGGCGATAAAGCGGTTGTCCTTTCCGATATCCAAGGCGTTGAAGACTTCCTCGGTGATATGGACTTTAAGGTTATCGGAACGAACGAAGGCATCACCGCACTTCAAATGGACATCAAAATTCGCGGTATCTCACTCGAAATTATGAAAAAAGCGCTTGAGCAAGCTCGCACTGGCAGACTCTTCATCATTGAGCAAATGACCAATGTTATTCCTGAGCACCGTAATGAACTCTCCGACTACGCGCCACGCATTTTGACGCTTTACATCGATAAAGATCAGATCGGAACCGTAATCGGACCTGGTGGTAAAATGATTCGCTCGATCATCGAAGAAACCGGTGCCAGCATTGATATTGAAGACAGTGGTTTGGTTACCGTTACATCCGTTGATGGCGACAGTGCGAAACGCGCGAAAGAAATCATTGAGCGCCTGACCCGCAAAATTGAACGCAACATGTTGGTGATGGGTAAAGTTGTCAGAACCATTCCTATCGGCGCCTTTGTTGAACTCTTCCCTGGAAAAGACGGAATGGTACATATTTCCCAATTAGCATCTCGACGTGTACAAACCGTTGAAGAAGTCGTTAAAGTAGGTGATGAAGTTCTGGTGAAAGTTGTGGACATTGATGAACGTGGCCGCATCAACCTCACCATGAAAGGTGTTACTGATGAAGAGCGCGCACAACACGGCTTAGATCCATTGCCTGCTGCTCCTGCCGCAACGCACTAATTCTTTTAAATTAAAAAAAGAAGCCTTCAATTAAGTTTTGAGGGCTTCTTTTTTCTACACAAACTTGCAAATCAACTGTAGTTTATAGTTTATATCACCAATGTTCATCACAGTCTGCTCATCAAAAAGGTTCACATCATGTTCACAAGTATCAGTGGAGTGTTTAAAACAGCTCAAACTGAGTCCTTACTTCCAACAGCTCAACATAAAATTGAAAAAAACCAATTTGCTGATTTTTGGCAGAACCCGTCACCGGTAGCATTAACCGAATGTGCAAAAGTTCAGCATATGAGGACAAATGATTGGGATAATATTCCAATGGGTTACCTTGATTACGCTGTATCAAAAGGAATTAACCTGAGCCGTAAAGGAGACCATGGACTCAGTCTGATGACTTTAAATGGCATTATTTTAGCGTTACGTATTCCTACAGGTTTAACCGGTATGATTAAAAATTATCGACAAAATCTTGATCTAACGGATAAAAGTCAGCGCTTTAGCCAAAAATCCAATCCAGCTCTTCTGAAAGCAGTAGCCCAAACAACCTTTGTCGATTCGGCAGGTGAGAGAAGGTTCAACGACTTTATGAACGCCGGTTCAAGCAGACTGAATGAAGTTGGATATACAGCCACAGGCAGAACCCCTTTTAGACTAGCAATTGAAGAGGCTCATAGAGCCAGTCCATCAGAAAAGCAAAACGACGAGCCTGACAAAAAGACAATAATAGCGCGTCGTAAAAAAGCACGTCAAAACTTATTGGATCGAGCTGAAGCCAATAATCCCGAAATGAAAGAAAAAGAAGTACGCAAACTTAGAGGTAGGCTCTATAAAACATTGCAGGGTACCACTAAAAACTTAGACGTTGCTGTAACTGATGCAATGCATCAAACTTTATCAAGGAAATCGAGACAAAAAACATGGTCTTTCCTCCCCTCTCTCAGGCGTTAACACATTACGACAGCCATGGCCGACATCGCTTTCACGTACCTGCCCATGCCGGGCACGGAGAAAGACTCGGTGCCAGTGTATTCCTTAGCGATCCGTATCGCTACGATCTCACCGAGTTAGATGGGTTAGATGTTTTATCCGATCCCGAAGGCTGCTTAGCAGATTCCCAGGCGAGCATTGCAAGCATTTTCAAGGTGGCCCACAGTTTTCTTCTGGTAAATGGTGCTACCGTCGGTATTGAAGCCACTTTGCTAGCATCCCTGAAACCTGGAGACAAGGTTTTACTCCCGCGCAATGTGCATCGCTCCGTCGTCAGCGGGCTCGTATTAACAGGCGCTCAACCCATCTGGTTTTTACCGGAACGGTTCAGTCACTGGGGACTTTGGGGAGGCGTATCTTTAGAGAGCATTGAAAGGGAACTCAAAAAACAACCTAATATTAAAGCGCTTGTGATCACGTCACCGACCTACGAAGGTATAGGCAGCGATATTAAGAGTATTGCAACGCTTTGTCGAAACAAGAGTGTATTACTGATTGTCGATGAAGCCCACGGATCCCTATGGCCACTCAGTGATCGACTGCCCCAGTCAGCAGCCCATAGTCTTGCAGACTGTGTGATTCATTCTATTCACAAAAGTGCTGGCTGCCTGACTCAAGGCGCATTGGCGCATCTGCCACATCACTCCAGAGTTTCTTCAGCAGCATATCAACAAGCACTTAATCTGCTTCAAACCACAAGTCCCTCTTATCTACTGATGGCCAGTATTGAAGCTTGCTGCCATTTCTGGCACAGCAAAGAAGGTCAAGAGCGCTTAAACAACTGGCTGGATCAGGTTTTAGAGCTACGGGTTCAAGTCCCCCTACTCTTAAAAACACTCTCTTTATTTGAAGCGGAAAATCCACAACAGGCCCAACTCTGCGATCCATCCAAATTGTACTGGACTCATCCTCAAATACAAGGGGATGACTGGGGAAGCGCTTTTGAAGAAGAGCTCAAACTGGCCTATGAATCCGCTTCTCCGTATGGGGTTCTCTACCTGATGAACCCGGGCCTGGAAAATGATGATTTCAAAACCTTTGCAGGTTTAATGCAGAAGGGAGAAGCTCGTTTAGAAGCGTCGGATTCAAAGACGGTTTCTTGCCAAAAAGCATTAGAAAGCCAAAACCCGTCTGTTCTGATTCCTGAGTTAGCCTTCTCGCCCCGAGAAGCCTTCTTTAGTGAAAGTGAGCACGTAAACATTGAGAATGCGCTGGGTCGCATTGCTCATGAAATGATCGTCCGTTGTCCACCCGGCATCCCTGTTTTGATTCCCGGTGAGCGCATTTCAGAAGCCCACCTACCCTTCTTACCGGAGCATGGGATACGAGTTATCCAATAAGCTTTTACTTCATCCGCTTCTGATAGGTGTCTTTGCTTAACTCTTCTAAATCGACCGTAACCGAATCAGCGTGAGAAAAGAGCTGGTTCAGTTTATTGAACATGCTTTTTGCCAGTTCCTGACGAATAACCAAATCCCGCCCCTCTAAAATTTGAATCACCACGTGCACAAAGCTGCCTGCCTTACCTTTGGGGCCAACATAAAAATTGCTGACGGAATGGATACGGCTTTTAATATCGTTGGGTGAAAACAAATTAGCATCTACCAACATGTCATAGGTTAACTTACAAACATCTACGGCCTCCAATTCAGACACAATATTCTGAGAACATTCAATAATGATGTGAGGCATGAAAAAAACCTTTCTGGTGTATGAAATGAATAGATAGGCATTATCTCTCGAAACACAAATCCAGAAAATCTCTTCTATAACAGCATTCCACGAGAAAAGATTAGACAGCCTACAAGTGCAAAAACTTGTCTATCCTTCAATGTGATAGTCGCCTATTTGAGGGATGTATCCACTTTCACTATTGTCGGTTTGCCCATGCTTTGGGATAATAAGCATGTCCCTGGAGTGGTTGGTTTGTTTCGACTCTACCCATGAATTTAGGGAGTTCTGAACACGCGATGGCATCACCGTATACCAACCCTGTTGTTGGAAACTTCGATTGCCACGGAGGACACCCACCTGTTGCATCAACAGGGTTTCGGAACGACTAATCACGTTAATCCAGGGGCATTCCACTTTTCAAGGGGGATAAAAAGGCTGTAGTTTGTTTGCTGAAAGCTAAAGACAAACGAGTCCAGGTTCGGCTTCAATTTAAATTATGCTTGAGTTCGTTTCTTGCTTATAATCAACGATACTTGTTGGTGTGAGCAATTCTGATATGACCCAGCCTTCACTTGTCGTAGATAGCCCGATAGTCAATCATTCTGTACCGGAAGAATTTCTCTCTGTTGCGCTTAAGCGGCGTGAGCCCTGCATTGATATTTTGAGAGGGCTTGCTGTTTTCTGCATGATAGCCGCTAACTTGGCGGGGAGTATTCTCCAAGAACCTCATCCGTTGCCATTTCGATTTTATGGCAGTTTTGCAGCCCCTATTTTTATTTTGTTGTCCGGTGTCATGGTGGGTTTCAACCAAGCTAAGGCTCAACACGATCTCAAATATTATTTAGGTCGAGCGGGCCTCATATTGAGTATTGCCAGTGCCATTGATATTCTGTTCTGGCAGGAATGTCCTTTGATGTCCTTTGATGTGCTGTACCTCATCGGAGTCTCTCTACCGTTAGCCTATTGTGTATCGAAGCTGCCAGCATCATTGCGGTGGGGAATAACTGCACTTGTTTTCATACTGACGCACCTACTTCAGCAGCATTGGGGATACCGACTCAACAATATTGATACACCCTTACAGCAATACCCTCTCCTCTCCTATTTCCAGCACAGTGAAAGTACGCTGAAGCGTTTCTTCATTGATGGATGGTTCCCGCTTTTCCCATGGGCAGGGTTTTCCTTGTTGGGTATGAATCTAGGGTCTCTTTTGAAGATACAAAGAGAGGCTTTTTTCCGCGCCTTGAAACGTTATAGCTTGCCTATTTTACTCCTTGGTATTGCGGTGTGGATGAATTTTCCCGGGCCACTTTATACTCGGGCTGGATACAGTGAGCTGTTTTATCCACCCACACTGGGATATTGCCTCACGGCAATCGGTGTTGCTTTAATGACCTTGTTATGGGTTCAAAAGAGTCAGTATTCTAACTTGTGGAAACCCTGGCAGTATTTAGGACAGTGCAGCTTATCCATTTATATTCTGCATTATGCCCTCATCCGCTTTGTTTTTGAAACGGCATGGCATCATGTGCCTTTTCCTACTTTTATGGTTCTCTATGCCGTTTTCGTTCTAAGTCTGATGGGCATAGCCTACGGCATTCACCAATGGAAGTCGCATCATCCGCCCAAACATTTTTTCCTTAAATTTTTGTTAGGTGGCTAAGTACTGAGGCGTAAAATCAACTGAGGTTATTTAGAAAAGGTTAACTGTGGAGGAGCAGTCTCTTTTGAGGTTCTCGATGAGAAGTTTCTTTTTAGAGTCTGTCTATGAAGCGTGTGTTTTTCAGCCTGGCGTCCGGATTGGGTCAAACTTTTATTACGGGGGGTATTGCTTGCTGGCCTATGTTCTAGACTGCTTGATGCTGTAGTAAGCTCACCCTCTAAACCACCTATTTGAATCTTTAAATTCTGTTGTGCCTTAGGCGCAGGACGACGATGCATCAAGGCATGCAATTTGGCACGCCTTTGCTTGCGTTCTTCAAGGAACGATTGAATTGCCTCAGAACTCTTACCATACAAAGGTGGTGTGTGAGCCTTTTTTTCTTCCACTAACTTGGCCCTTGATAGAATACGATCTTGAGTTAAAGGGCCAGGCGCTATTTTATTGTCATATAAAAATCTTAAATGTTCCGTCGCTTCTGCAATACTGGCAGCACTTGGCTGTGAGCCAGCAAATTTTGCTGATTTATTTGCTGTAGCCGTTAAATTCGAGTTTAAATTTAAAGCTGACACACTTTGTACTCTATCAGGGCCTTTGAAAGGGTATTGATTCATAGACGATGTGATACGCATTAAACGATTACCCCATTAATAAGTTAGGCTCAATGTCTTTAAGACAACATTTTAAGGCTAAGCAACACCCTAAACAGTTCACTCTGTTTAAACCCTCTCAATGAAGAAATTTGCGCTAAAATCGAAAATTAACCTTAACTACTCAAAAGTCAGTGTACTTTTTATACCCTGAAGCGCATCCAGTTTCGCTCTAAAATTGCACATTATGTAGCATGTCTTTGAGCTGATCAATGGTGATTGTCCATACTGAGCAAATCTTTCACGGACTGCTTCAGGAAGGTGTTGATTTTATAAAAGGTCAGTAAGTTGTGAGTCTCTGGGTTCATTTAAGCTATGCCGTCCAGATATTATTCCAGGACTGCCTCCGGCAGCATTTCTTCCCTTCTTTACTGCTGCTGCTGTTCTTCTTTGAGTATCCACTTTTTGTTGAACATTTTGGGGAAGCTTATAAGGCTGTTTTGCGGTGATGAATATTGCCTTCTCTCTGTATCTTACAAAATGAAGATACTGATTCAACTACCTAGCGAATACTTAACAAAAAAAGCCTATACAAATAAAATATTAAAACAATTATAATCAGCACTTTTTGTTCTTGCTAGAATTTATATCCCTTTTTTGTTCATCTATACGCTTATTTATATCCCCTAGCATCACCTTCGGAGCCAATTTGTCATGACCGTTTGTAGCAGCGATACTCATTTTTCTGCAGCTTACCAAAACGCAGTCTCAAAATTCATTCAGAGACAAATTCAGTCGCGGCAAGCAGCTCAAGTAACAGTGCTCCAACTACTGATACTGTTCATATTAAGAAATCCAAAAAACGTCGAACAAAAGCCGCGAGGGAATCAAACCCAATTTAAATCCAGAAACACTGAAGCACCTCCTAACCTTTCTTCAAAAGAAGCGCAGGCTTTTGAAGAGCTTCGTGCTAACTATGCAGAACAGAGAATAGCACAACCTTATCTGACTCCTAATGCCTGAGAAGATCAGGTCACAAAAATGCGAGAAGAAGCAGAAGCTTTAGAAAAAATAAAGACCAATATAAAAGCTGGAGCCTTTGCAACTGCAGCAAAAGCAAACGAAAAGCAACGCCCTTCTAGTCCAAAAGCAAGTAAAGCTAAAACACCACTCAAATCTTCCAAACAACATGAAGACAAAACGCCTCAACCTACAACATCATCTTCACCATTTTCAGGTGCTATTACTGATGCTCCAAACTCCCCTTTAATAGCAGCTTTAGAAACCTTAAATCTGAGTAGAAAACCCAGACGCTACTCAATTACCTCTATAGAGACAGATACTGCGCCACCAACACTTTCCTCTTCTACAACCTTTTCCTTCAAGGCACCTCCGTTAACTGCTTCTACTACTTTCTCAACTCAAGCATCCAACTCACCAAATTTGATGCCAACAAGCACTTTCGCCCCTAAACTACCTGAAAGCAGTGCTTTTACTTTTTCATTAGGAGGAAATGCAGGCGTTAAAAATCCTTTTGAAGAAGAACATGCACGTTTAATCGCAAAAGGTAAGCTTCATCAAGCAGTTTCTCATGCTAAAAGAATATATGATGCTGTTGACTATGATGAGGAACGAATTAACCAATTTGAAGAATCCATATTCCCCGGAAATAAGAGCGTAGGCCCTATCGCAGAGCATCAGATTGATAAAGCCGCCTTTATCAAAAGATATCAAAAAACTGGTATTACAGCAGTTGATTTGAATCAATTTAATCAAGCTGAGACAGAATTAAAAGACTTAGTCAGACAGGCAATAAAACATAAGGTCTCTAGGGAAAGCCTCAACAGAGGTATTTCAGGTTTACAGTTCTTTCAGAAATTGCATGACGTACAAGCAGAATAATTTAAAAGAAATAAGGATTGTTGAAATAAGCAGGCTTTAAAACTGTACGTTTCGCATCATATCTTTGAGCTGCTCAATGGTACTGTCCATACTCACCAAGTCCTTTACGGACTGTTTCAGAAAGGTGTTGATTTCAGGCATCATTTCAATCGCCAAATCGATTTTAGGATTCGAGCCGCGCTCGTAGGCCCCTACATCGATCAGATCTCGTGCATCCTGGTAGGTCGCCATTAAATCCCGCATTTTAGAAGCCGCCTGCATATGCTCTTTATCGCAAATCTCCGTAAACAAACGGCTTACACTGCCTAAGACATCAATCGCCGGGAAGTGATTCCGACCTGCAACTTTCCTGGACAAGAAAATGTGACCATCGATAATCCCCCGAACCGTGTCTACGATTGGATCATTATCATCGTCCCCGTCTTTTAATACCGTGTAAAGTGCCGTGATCGATCCTTTTTCCGTCACACCGGAACGCTCTAAAACCTTTTGCAGCCATGAGAAAATAGAGGGTGGATAGCCCTTCATCGTGGGCGGTTCCCCAATGGCCAAACCCACCTCACGGCCGGACATGGCACAACGGGTTACAGTGTCAGTCATCAAAAACACTTTTTTGCCTTGATCCCTAAAGTATTCACAAACAGCGGTTGCCGTTTGAAGGCATTTCATCCTAAGTAGAGGTGGTTGGTCACCGGTTGAGCAAACGAGAACGGAACGTTTCATTCCTTCCTCGCCCAAGCTTTGCTCCATAAACTCTTTAACCTCACGGCCCCGCTCTCCAATGAGCGCAACCACGTTGATGTCTGCTTCAGAGTTTCTTGCAATCATACCCAGCATGGTACTTTTACCAACCCCAGATCCAGCGAAGAGACCCATCCGTTGTCCACCTCCCATGGTGAGCAGAGAATCCACGGCACGCACACCGGTAGAAAACTTATCTTTGATAATGGGACGGAACAGCGGATCGGGTGGCGGACCATCCACATTCACAAACTTTGCACCGGTGGTATCTAACGGCATGCCGTCCATCGGCTCACCCAGGGGGGAAATCAAACGCCCTAACAAAAAGTCCCCCACAGGTACGGTAATGGGTTCGCCGGTTGTGGTTACCCAACTGCCTTGAAAAATACCCGAGCCATCGTATAACAACAGCATTTGAGCCACATCCCCTTTAAAAGCCACTACTTCGGCAGCTTTAGGTTCGCCTTGGGCACTTTCAATAAAGCAGAGGTCGCCAATTTTCAATTTTGGCAAAGACGCTTCTACCGTTAAGCCCTGCAATTTTGAAACCCGACCTTTGTACTTGTACAAGTCGGCCTTATACAAAATTTCACGCACGCGCGTTTTTGTATTCGTCAAGGTTACAGGCTTGATCAATGGCTGAAAGGGTTTATCCGCATTCTGCAGCTCTTCAAATAAGCTCATAAATTAACAAACCCTCTTTTAGCACTCTTAGATAAAACCGTATTTAACAATTAACCGTCAATTTCTGGATGGAAGGTGATTACTTTCTATACCTCTATTATGAGGCTATTTACTGATGCGTACAACTGGGGCATTCAACTGGGCATCAGTAATATAGAGGAAGCTAGAATATTATTGAGCAAATGCACGAGCATGCCGGGCAAAATAGAGCGCGTTCTTTCTCTCCAAAAGCCCAGGCAGAGGGCCAAAATTAAAACATGGCTAATGGCCTTAATATTGCCAAAATAGGTGCTGTGAAAAAAGAGAAATATCCCACAGGTCAGCAACACCGAGATAACGGGTGAATAGAGCCTATCCAAGGCGGATTGAACGAGCCCCCGAAATACGAGCTCTTCAAAGACAGGTGCCAGAAAGACTGCAAAAAAGCTCAAAACCAGCAGCTCAGATTGCTGATACTGTTGATACGGGCTCGCACCGACAGACCATGTCGGATTTCCATGCTCTAAAAACTGCCAGAAAATATTCACGATAATCGTTAAAACGGATGTCAGCGCTAGCAATTGAAAACTCTGCCAAAACAAGTCCCGTTTTTTTCTAGCAAAATGTAAACCTAGCTCCTGCTTAATCTGCAAAGCCCCGTATCGAAAAAACAGAACCGTAAAAATCAGAACCCAGCTGATATAAGTGATCACTTGCTGCCACAGCAGTTGTTCGACAGTTGTTACAGCGTGCTGAATGAGCAAAATAATGTTTGCTGCTAATAAAGGCAGTAAAAAATAGCCACTCAAAAGGGCAACAACAACGGTGTAGAAGCCCCAAGGCTGCTGAGGATTTTTTTCACCCTGCTCTGAAACCGAAGAATAACACAGCATCGCTGGCAACGATAAAATTTTTGCTTTCGGTTGCGAGTTCTGTGTCAAAGCAATTTGATCCTATAATAGTATCGGGTGGTTGCAGATTGGATCGATTGAGCCTGGATTTCAATATCCAAACTACTGCAAAAACAGCACCTGTTGGGATTTTTAATTGTAGAACTTACGTAAAATTATGAAAGCAGATGGCAATACTATATGGCGATATAATTTTTACATTACTTTGATATCTATTTTCATTATTTTACGTAAGTTCTAATAGATGACATACCCATTTTTAGATTAACAGCAAGGTGTTATTAAAAATAACGATGAATTTTAGTGTTTTAAGACGAATTAAAAGCATTGATAGCGCCATTATATCAGACATCGTATTATGGCTGGCCTTAGCGATGCTTGGCATCGGAGTAATCTACTACATTTTCGCCGTTTTACCACTTCAGCGAGGTCAACAAATTACCCTTCAATTCCATGATGCCAGCGCGATTATCGAAGGCTCTTCCGTCGATATGATGGGTCTTGAAGTCGGTCACGTGAGCCATATAGATCTCAAAGAGGGTCATGTGGACGTTTCGATTATCACCGAGCCAGGCATGCCTAAAATTCCAGAAGGAACCGAATTTACAATTCTATTCACAGGCCTGGGTGGCTCTGAAAGCATTGAGGCAACTTTACCCAATATGCCCACACCCTCCGCTCCAATGAGTGGGACTCAAGGCCATCTTCCTGGTGCTTCAAGTGGATCCTATATGGTTTCTGAACCCGTCCGACTCAAGCAAGTTTTGGATATGAACATTACAATCGCAAAATCCCTCGAAATGGGTTCTCAAAACATAACCGACTTTTTCGGGAAAAAGCGCTCTTCGGTAGAAGCTCTACAGGAAAATACTCATATCGTAAAACGTTGGTCTCAACAAAGCGCAAAGGTTGCTACAGATGTTGCCCAGCGTGCAAACACCTTTTATCAACAACTGGATGACAATACTTATACCGGTTTAAAAACGCTGGAAACTATCAATCACCAAGTCAAGAACGTGGAAGTCTCTACAGAGCCACATCGCCTCCATGTCAGAATCCAAAAAATCTTGCCGCACCTGACCAAACAAGAACCCAGCTGCTGGAGTGATATTTGTAGCCTTCGCCCCAAGAAAGTTTACTTGGACTGGAATCCCACACATAGCAAAAAACTCATCGCTATCAACTCAAAGAGTGATCAAGCTGACCTTTCCCTAAAAAGCTGGGAAGCCTATCAGCTTGATAAACTGGGGGGAATAACTATCGTCAATATTTGGCTGGATAATCACCCGCTCCAGCCTCGAATCAAGACTGCTCACCAGCAAATCCGTTTCATCAATACGCAATTCCCAGCCTGGAATGCGAAAGTGGATGCTTTGAAAGCCAAGCTTCAGAAATAGTTTGCCTGCGCTCTTCTCTGTATTTTAGATGAGTTTCTTTAGTTTTTAAGGGCCTTAGCTGCTCATCTAGAGAACGCGTTTTTTCGGTAGTGATGCCGCCAGTATGAAGCGTGTACTTTTTTCAATGAGCATTATATGACACTCTTGTTCTGCTACAGGATTATGTTGAATGCCTTTCTTAACAACATACATATCCCCTTCCTGCAAATTAACTGTTGTGTCTATCATCTCAATTTTCAGCTGTCCTTTAAGAATAAAGACAAGCTCATCTTCATTTTCGTGGCTATGCCAGCCGATTGTTCCCAAAACCTTCGCAATTTTCACATAAGAATCATCTAATTCAGCCACAACACGAGGTGACCAAAATTCCGTTAAAGATTTTGCGATTTTTTTGGGTGACGTTGCACATTCCATTATTCATTCTCTCGAATTAGGCTCTGACAGATAGTCAGTCACAGAAACCATTGTATGTTACTCGTAAAATCGCTTTATGGCTGATTACTGATAATACCCGACAATCGGGTAAGAAGTAGGTCAACTCGGTAATGGTCTCATATTCCCCGTTTGCCTGATGTCAAATCTCATGTGTACGACGATAATAATAATATCCGCTCTTATAGGATTATCCGCGTCTAACATTGTTCGCGATTTCTTGGAGAGCGGATACCTTTAAATTTATTTAGCGTTCAGGAGATCTATCTATGAAACGTTTCCAATTATCTGCTGCCTCCCTGGCCCTGGCTGTTTTAGCGACAAGTGGTCTTGCTGCATTCGCCGGTGAATATGTGCCAGAAGCACAAAAAGAAGTCACCAAAGACGCTTGGAAACAAACCGGTCAGGATATGGGCAATGCGATGCACCACACCGGTGAAACCATTAAAGAAGGCTCCCAAAGTGCCGGTGAAAAAATTAAATACCATTCTAAAAATGCAGCCGAACGCACCAAAGAAGGCAGCAAAGACTTCGGCCAAAAAGTAAAATCTGGTGCTCAACGCACAGGTAAAGGCATTAAAAGTGGTGCCCACACCATGGGTAACGGTATTGAAAATGGCGCCAAAAAAATTGGCCAAGGTACTAAGGAAGGTGCACACAAAGTGGGCGAATTCTTCCGCCGCGACAAAAACGGCAACGAACAACCTGCTGCTCAGCCCGTTGCAACCCCTAACAACTAATCAGCTCCGTTAGTTAGCCTCCACAAAAGCCTCTTTCTACTATAGAAAGAGGCTTTTGTCTTGAGTAGTTCCCGATCATTGGTACCCTTGGTCTCCATTAGAACTGGCTAGTACTAAACTTTGTCGTTTTAAGACTTTTCAGAGCCCCTAGAACTATCTAGTTCTAAATGCGTTCAATGGGCATGCTGCTTTTTGCTAAAATAAGCAGATTAAAGATATGGTGTATTAGGAGGCTCCCCGTGCCCAATCCCAGTGTGTTAGAAAAAGGAACAGCAATCCCAAGCGAGTTAGCAGATGTCATTATGGCGCGCATTGAACCCATTCCGGCCTTTTCTGCCTTTAATATTCAGATTGAGCGCTTTGAAGAAGGGCGCTGCATTGCAATAGTACCAATGAAGCCAGAGACCAATGGCATTTTTGGCAGCTATCACGGCGGATTACTTGCCACAGCGGCCGATATGATAGCCTGCTTCGCCCTCATGACTCAAATTGATCCTAATGAAGAAGTCGCCACAACCGATCTCACCATTCACTATCTCGCACCCTGCATGACGGATGTACGCGTGGATGCCAAGGTGATTAAATGCGGACGCACGCTTAGTCCCATTGAAACGCGCATGTATGATCTTGAAAACCGCCTAGTCGCCGTTGCTCAAGTTACCTATATCCGAATCGGAAAAAAGAAAAATCGCTAACACAATTAGCGGTCACGTCTGGAAAGGCCTCTATCTAAAAAAGGATTTTTTCTTTTACTGGAAAGCTTAGGCTTATCTTGCATCAGGCTGAGTATAGCTGCTCTTTTAGGATTAGGCAGTGAAGTGGATTGATTCCCAGGGTTTATAAGATCATTAAAATTCCAATCATTCAAACCACTAAGTTCTGAACTCACCTGAGCCTCAACATTCGCCAGACTAGTCGGTGTTTGCCCGAAAGCATCGGCTTTATTTCGTTCAGCTTCAGCCTCTAACAAGATTGTCACAAGGTTATCATTTCCAGTCTCTGTCGCTCTATGGAGAGCGGTTTTTCCATGAACATTCTCTGCATTCACGTCACTTCCAGCCTTAATCAGCTCTTTGGCAAGAAGGGGTCGTCCTTTAGTAGAAAAGAAAGGATCACTCGTACAGGCCCGATCCAAAAGAGTTAAACCGTAAGCATCTCGGCCAATAAAATTACGGAGTCCTGCTTGATAATAAGGAGTCAAACGCTCGAGCAAATCATGATCCTTGGTAGGACCAAAAGAGCGAAGATCCCTGACCACATGATTGGAGGTTAAATCCGCGCCTGCCCGAAGAGCTGCTACTTTTTGATTAGGAGTTAACTCTAAATCAGCAATGCGGTTTATCGCTGTTTGTGGAGTAAATAGGGCACTTTCCTCAGTAACCTCTCTGGACAACTTAAAAAGCCTATCTTTATCAGAATCCTTTAAGGTTTTTCCTAAACTAGCGTACTCTTCTATAATGACCTGCAACTCTTTTGGTGTCGTCCAACAAGCAACTGTCTCTAATTGTTTCGGACTTTTATTATGAACAGAAGCCCTCGCAATCTGCCTAAACGGGCTACCTGTAGCTTCGAACGCTTGCCGAAAAATATTAGATTTTTTTGCAGCCAATAAAAACGTTAAAGGAGAAGAGGAAAAAGCTCCCTGTCCTCGTTGCCAAGTTTTTTGAGGGAATTTCATCATTAGGCCGAAACAATGAGGATCTTCAGCATCAATGACCATTTCCAGTGGATAGCGATCACCTCGATCTGTTTTAACAATGCTCCTACCTAAAACATCACTTGGAGCAAATTGAGGCATTCTGGACAAAATGAGATAACTTGCGCTCGACAAACGATTTAAAGTTGCATTTTTAGCATCATTAAGGCTATTTAAAGCAGCTCTAAGGTTTTCTGGGTAACGGTGCTGAGAATAAGCCTGTTCGGCTCTCCATAAACGTCTTTGAGCAAGGTTTTCGACCATTGATAATGTTTGATAGGCTTTCCTAGTCCTCTTTGATGCATCTAAAGAGTGGGTTGCCATAAAATTATTTTTTAGCGTTTTAACTCTTTTTCGTCCGCGCCTAGCCTTCGTCACTCGTTTGACAGCATGTCGAATTTTGTCTGTATCCAAATCTGCTTCTGCAGCAGAAAACCGCTTTCTAGCTTTGGTATACGCCTGATTAACATCAGTGGAGGAGATTTTACTGACCCTGTCATTTTCTTCTTTTAAGCGCGCAAAGGCATCACTGTATATGTCCTGTTCCGAAGACTGCTCTTTACGAACTAAATCCAGGATTTCTCTTGCCTTATTCGGTCGTGATGTTAGTCTTCTGCCAAAAAAAAGATGAGATCCATTTGAATTTTGGTTTATCGAATAATCCATCGAGTTTGAGATCCAGTTTCACTACCATTCATTTCAATAAAGTACAAATAAAGTTCAATTTTTAAAATCAAAAAGATGTAAAGTTTTCTAAAATAGTAGACGTCATGTACACTAAAAAATTGATTCACTATGATCCTATTGAATCAATTTCGATCTAAAAAAGAGCATCATTTAGGTTTTTCGGCGATGATAATTTTAATGCTTAGTGCGTTACGATGACCTGATCTTCATCATCTATCTCTGTCAAACGAACACAAACCCGATCAGAAACTTCCGTCGTCAAGCTTTTACCCACATAATCCGGCCGAATAGGGAATTCACGATGACCTCGATCCAACAGCACCAGTAAACGAACAGCACTGGGGCGTCCGTAGCCGTTTAAAGCATCTAAAGCCGCACGGACACTGCGTCCACTAAAAAGAACATCATCGACCAAAATTACTTGGGTGTTGGTGAGGTCCTGCGGCACCAAACTGGCGACCACCGGCTTCATTGTCAGTGCCGTGTCATCGCGATATAATGTGATATCCAGGTATCCAACGGGAACAGGCTTTCCCTCAATCTCTTCCAGCAGCTTGGCTAAGCGCTCCCCAAGATATTTTCCACGGGTCAACATGCCCAGAATCACAAGGTTTTGCGTCCCGTGATTAGACTCAATCAACTCATGAGCCAAGCGTCGCAAGGTTCTTTGGATATCTTCCGCATTGAAGATAACCTGTTCGCCTTTAACAGCGGGATTCGGAGAGTCTGCATTGATCACCATAATGTCTGATCCTTTAATAGCTCTTCCCAGAATAATGAGCTGTCTATCATCTACTTTGTTGCTGTGCTGCTCGGATGCGCACATAGCTTCGCTCTACGCTTACGCTCCTGCGCTGCTCGCGCCGTGTATCTGATGTCATCTCATTATTCTGGAAACATCTATAACTTAGCTTTAAAGAACATAACGCCCAAAGACATTTTAACTCAAGTAAGCTGCGTACGCTTGTTCCTCGTGCTCCAAGCACATGAAGGCTTCCAAGCTACTTGCAGCTTTGCGCAAGCACTCTCGATACTCATTGGCAGCCACGGCATCCTGGACGATACCGGCACCGATATGGATGGTCGCCAAATAAGTCGTCTTGGCTCCAGAAGAAGCACTTGGAAAAGCCAAATTCTGGAAGAAGACGCTTCGAATCAGGATATTCCAGTCCATACTCGGTCCATAAGCACTAACATAGCCCAAGCCGCCCGTATAATAGCCTCGATCCACCGGCTCTAGCTTTGCCAATGTTTCTACACAACGGACTTTCGGACAGCCAGTTATCGTTCCCCCGGGGAAAAGTGCCTGTAGCACGTCCCAAGGCGTTTTACCCAACTGGATTTTGCCTTTTACATTGCTCACCAAATGCGTGACATGCGCATAACGCTCAATCGCCAAAAGTGCATCAGGTGCAACCGTTCCAGGCTCACAAACTCGCCCTAAATCATTTCGTGCCAAATCGACCAACATGCGATGTTCGGCCAGTTCTTTTTCATTGCTCAAGAGGGTTTCCGCAATCTCGGCATCTTCTTCAGGCGTTTGTCCGCGACCGCGAGTCCCTGCAATAGGGCGGGTTTGAACCAGCCCGTCATGATCCACCTGTACCAAACGCTCAGGAGAATTACTGACAATTACACCGTCTGCCCAACGAAAATAACCGCTAAAAGCGGATGGATTTTGAGTGCAAAGCCGCTTGAATAAAGTCCATGGATCAATCTGAGTCTTTTTGGCCAAACGCATGGACAGATTGGCTTGATAAAGCTCTCCCTGGTGGATAGAGGTCCTAATTTTTTCCACGCGTTCTTCGAAATCGGATTGAGACAAAGAGCACTCGAAGGACTCAAGCAAGGCCTTGCTATCATTCAGTTTACGAGCAGAATAAGGCTTTAAAAATGCTTCTTCTGAGGAGGTCGCATACATATACGACATATCCCAAAGCTCTCTGTAATGGGCTTTTCGTACGGGATTGTCACTGAGTGCAAAGAATTTTCCAGTCCGAATATTGAGTACAAGCAGATCCTTAAACTCAAAAAGCAGCAAACTCGCCTGTTCTAAGTTTGCGCTGGGGTCGTTATTCTTAGATGTTTTAGAATTATTATCCCCTCCCCCCTCTGCGGGGGAGGGATTAAGGGTCGGGGGCATTACCTCGTATCCTGAGTCACACCAAGTATAAAACGAATAAGCCATGGCCCCAGCAAGGCCGCCAGAGAGGGGCAATTGATACACATCGGCTTCGGCTTGCCAGTAACGAGACTGTTTGCGAGCAAACTCCAAACGTTCAAAAAGAATTTGATGGGCTTCCTGGTAGGTCTGAAAGCGCTTTAAATCCAGGGTGAAATCACACTGAGGGCCTGAGTGCGTCAGGACATCATTCTTGAGTTCAATTTTTTGACGGACCCCAAAGCCTGCAATTAACCACTCATTGAGCTCGGTCGCATCCTCTTGACCACCAGCAAGAAGTAGTCTCGTATCTTCTGTACTTTGCTCAAAAGCCCACAAAAAGCGCCTCCAGTAGGAGGGAGGTTTTGAAAAACTCAATCGAAACTACTCCAACTTTGCGAGTAGGGCTTCATCCAGTTCGAAGTTCGCGTAGACTTCTCGAACATCATCCTGAGACTCGATTGCGTCCATCAGTTTTAAAAGCGGTTTCGCGATGTCTTCCGTTTCCACTCGAACTGAGTTTTGAGGAAGGCGCGTTACAACTGCAGAACGAATCGATAAACCTGTCGCCGTTAAGGCGTGGCAAACATCGTTGAGTTCTAATGGCAGGGTTTGAATTTCAAAGAGGGATTCACCCGTCTCATCATCTTCCACGACAGCAAAGTCAGCAGCGCCCGCTTCAAGCGCTTTTTCAAAGGCTTCCTCTTCACTCAGTTTGGAAGGTCCCTGTTTAGAAGGCTCTAGGCGGATAATACCTTTCTCTTCAAAGATCCAGGCCACACTACCATCGGTACCCAGATTACCATTGTATTTATTGAAATAACTGCGAATATCGCCCGCTGTTCGATTGCGGTTATCCGTCAGTGTTTCGATAAAAATAGCAACACCACCCGGCCCATACCCTTCATAGTTCAGAGCCTCCATTTGATCGGCGGCTCCGACACCGCAACCTTTTTCAATGGCACGCTTAATATTATCGGCTGGCATGCCCACAATTTTGGCATGCGTAATGGCGGTTCTTAAACGAAAGTTCGCTTCAGGATCACCGCCACCGAGTTTTGCGGCCATCATAATTTCACGAGAGCTTTGAGCAAAAGCAGCACCTTTTTTACTGTCTTTAACAGCTTTAGCGCGCTTAATTTGTGCCCATTTTGAATGTCCTGCCATCGTCCACCACCAGAGCGTTAAGGTTTCGGCAGCGAGACACGGGAAACAATATTTGCGGGGTCTTGTTCAGAAATGAACAGCGCATTATTCACCGTATCTAAGAACAAATTGTAAGGCTTGGTGAGGTTGGGAACAATGGTAGAAACCTTACCGCCAGCCGTGATGCGTACAACATTATTCAGCAGGTAGTTCGCCACATAAAGCTCGTTGCTTTTAGGATTGTAAGCCATCCCGATTGGCCCTTTAATCAAGGTTTCACCTTGGGCGAAAATGGTTTTATCGCCATTGGCTCCGACTTTATAAATCAAGTTTTTCGAATAGTTGGCCACATACATAAATCCGCCAGGCCCGATCACAATCCCAGTAGGGCCATCGTAGCCACGAGAGAATGCAACCGCCTTTAATTTTGCAGGAGCCACAGCACTAGCACTGGAAGAAGCTGCACTCGTTGCAGTACTAGGACGTAAACTATTGGCATCTCCACTCGCAGCAGCCACTTGGGTTTTAATCGCTGATTTTAAATCATCCATTTTACTGCGAGCTTGTGAGTACTTGGGATCGCTGGCTGTGATTTGAGCGTACACGCTGACCGCTTCTTCCAAACGGTTTTGTTTTTCCAAACAAAGTGCCAAGTTATAACGGGCTTGGCCATCACCAGGATTTAGGTTGACGGCCTTCTGAAACATTTCACGGGCATCTTCGTAATTCTTCATTTGGAAGTAGATGGAACCCATGTTGTAATACGCATCGCCATAAGCAGGGTTTAAGCGTGTTGCGGTTTCAAACTTTTTGAGTGCTTCTGCACGACGACCTGCATTGTACGCTTCAATACCTTCGTTGTAGTTACGAACGGACTCTGAAGAAGACTGTGCAAAAGCAGCTGGCATGGCACTCAAGTTAACTGAGGCACCCATCAAAAGGCTTAAAGCAAGAATCGCTGACGTTTTTTTGAAATCAAAGCGAGGAAGTACAATCGTCCGAATAGCGCCAATCATGGATAAACACCTTTCTGCCAAACACTCCCATTCCTATTAAGCTCGTGAGACAAATACTCAATCATCACTCACTCGTAGAATCGGGCTTAGGAATTTGAGCACAATTATGCTCCCTAAGAACCCGCCTATCATACCGAAAACATTCGTTTAAGAAAATACAAAACGCTCAAATGACCCTACTTTTGACGTTAAAAGCCAATTAATGCACCTCAACCATAATCAATCAATTGTTAAGGTTCAATTTTATTAGAAAAATCAGCTACTCGCCTGGGAGAAGGCCAAATTTCTCAAAATTAACGTGAGAAGGCCTAAGATAAAAGACTCTCCTACTCATTATTTTAGTCAGGAGTAACAAATGAAATCTTGTTTTACAGCAAAAAGTCTTTTTGGCCACAGCATCCTACTAAAAAGCCCTGCTCATAATTGAGGCAGGGCTTTTTAAACTTGATTGCAATTAATTTAAAAAAGAAGCTTGAAGAGGGTGAAGTGACCGCTAAACTTGTCGCTTAACTGGCGCAAGTTTTTCGCCGTCTCACGGGTATCATCCATAATACCCTTCAAGTTATCGTCCTTGCCGTCAACCGATTGATCCAGCGTGTTCATTAATTTATTCAACTGATTCAACGAGGTATCTAAATCATTAGTCACACGGACTAAGCGCTCTTGTTGCTCAGGCGAGCCCCAAGTGGTTTTCAATGCCGACATTAATTGAGCGGCATCGGAAGAAGCCTGGTTGGCATTACTCAAGCTGGTTTTAAGTGCTGGATCGTTGAGTAAGTTTCTCAAAGCTGCAGACGATTCTCTAAAAGAAGCAGCCGTTTCATTCAGTTCGCCCCGTAAACGAGGATCGGCAAGGATTGAATTCACATTCTTACTGACACTGGACACATTAGCAGCTAATTCCTCACTCACACCTACCAAACGACTCATGTCATGTTCAGTGGTCTGGAATAATTTATTAGCGCTGCTCATCACGCTGCTTGCTTGACGCGTCAACACTTCTGTATTTTTCAAGGTAGTTTGCAATGTCGCAATCGTATCATCCGACATCAACTGATTAAGCTTATCGTTTGTGGCTTTGAGTGCTTCTGCAGATTCCATTTGAATATCCAGGAAGCGTTTCATACGAAGCGGATTTTCAACCGTAAAAAACTGTCCACTTTCAGGTACACGGGAGAGAATGCCATCGCGGGGACTAATCCGTAAATACATTTTCCCTTCGCGAGTTTTCGCGATTTTCATCATCGGATCATCGGGAATTTCCACGCCAGGCTTTGTAATCCGGTATAAAACACGAGCTTCCCACTTTTTGGAGAAGTTATCCACGTGAACATTCTGGACGGTTCCAACCTCTTCTAAGCCTTCCAGATAGTCCATTCGAACAGGCATTTGCTTGGGGATAGCCACGGATCGGTTTTGACCCAATTCTAAAGTGACTTCCTTCAAACGAGGCGGTGTCACTTCAAGAAACTGTTCACCAATTAAGCCGGATTGCTCAATCGACAAGTGGGAGGCCTCAGGAATATGAACCGGAAGATCTTTTTGAACCGCAAAAGTCACCTTAACGCGATACTTCTGAGTCGGTGAATGCGTATTGGGATCAGTACCCGATACTAATACGGGTAACACCTTGTCTACAAAGCCGACCCGAATCCCCATAATTTGGACAGGAGCACCTTCACGAAGTCCGTTGACGTCGTCAAAATAGGCGGTCATATCCTGTCCCTGGGACAGGCCTTTACCTCGTAGCCAAATGAGTACCCCAGCCAAAAGCGCGAGGCTGACTATCGTTAATACCCCAACCTTTACAGTAGCGGTGCGTTGTCTACTTGCAGAACTCATTTAAATCCAAGGCTCATTGCGGCAAAAATTCCTTTATACAGAATGGAGGAGGCTATGGGAAAGCGCTAAAACTTAGCACAAGGCTGCATAAAGTTCGTAAATTTCATTATACCCAGAATACTCGTTTTGTCTTCAGTCCTTCAGCGCCAAACAAAAGCTCAACCTTAGCATACAAGCGTTTTCAGCCTTCCGTAAAACTTAAAATCTCTTCCCCTTCAATATGTATATAGAAGCTGGGCAACAGGGAAGAGCCATCATTTAAATTAAAAAGAAAAAAATCTATCTACCATCTTTTATAAGCTTTATAAGCACCAATGGCCATCAAGGGGAGACCAATAAAGTGAAGAATTCCAGCCGTTGCAAAAGTTATCAGCGCGCCACCTAGAATCCACATGGAAGGGCCAAACAAACGTCGTACACGGTTAGGGCTATGAGAAGCAGGTGTCTTGATTCTATGTTCTATAAGAACCGTTCTTACAGGAGCTTCTCCAAAACTAACTCGATGTGGATGCACCGTTGTAGGCTTGACAGAAGCAAAAGCAGGGGAATAAGGGGAAACAGAGGGCATGATTAGAAGATTTCCTATTTCCTAATTTTTACGCAGTATTTAATTTCGCCACTTATACAGAAATGCTCCTCTCCTTTGACACTAAAAAAGCGTAAAAAGAGAAGAGCAATCTATTAAAAATTAGCGTTATTTGAAAAGGATTAACCTTTCCACTTTTTAACCGCTTGGTAAGCGCCCCAAGCCATCAATGGGAAACCGATAAAGTGAAGGATACCTGCGGTTCCGAACGCAAGCAGCGCACCACCGACAACCCAGGCAGTAGGGACAGCCATGCGACGTGCAAAGCCTTGGGTTTTAGGAGCCATCGCTTTTGATTCACGCTCTAAAACATCATCAACTTTTTGAATAGGACCTTCCCCAAAACGAACTGTCTGAGCAGGCTTTACCGCTGAAGGCTTAGCAGCTCCGAAAGATGGGGAGTACGGGGAAACGGATTGCATTGTAGGAGAGCTCCTTAAAAAAACAAATATCTTTTATCTGTTGCTCTGTGCTTCAAAAGAAGGGCATCTCGTGAGAGAAGCAAAACAAGAGAAACCAGGGATTTTGTGAAAGGGGGAAGTCTGTGGTTAAGTCAAACCCAATAATTGAATTTAAGAAAGCGGTATAGGGATTGGCAAACGTGAATACTTTTGCCTTCCTTTTTTAGAGCTTCCTATGGATACAACTAATACAGACAGAAAACATCTCAATGGAAAATAATGCGAAAAACGGGCCTCATATTAAGAAAAATGAAGCCCGTTTTCTTTAAAATTGACTCAAAAGCCTACACGAGTGCGGTAAGAGCCTCTTTAATTTTTGGATATTGAAACACGAAGCCCGACCCTTCAAGTCTCAAAGGCTCAACGCGCTGGCTTGCTAAAAGCAGAGACGTACCCATCTCACCCAATAAGGCTTGTACAGCAAGGGCTGGTGCTGGCGGTGTCCAATAGTGCATTGGCAAAAAGCCTGGAATTAAGGCTTTACGCATCGCGTCCGTAAACTGTGCGTTCGTTATATCTTCGGGCGCAACCACATTCACCGGTCCGCGAAGTTCATCGTGCTTCATTACATGGATAAGCGCGTTCACAACATCGGACAAGGCTACCCATGGGAAGTATTGTTTGCCATTGCCCAAATTTCCAGCCAAGCCTAAGCGGAATGGCCATAACATCGCTTTTAAGCTGCCACCTTTTGGACTTAAAATAACGCCAAACCGAGCATGGACGACACGAATACCTTTAGCGGCGGCAGGCTCTGTTGCCAATTCCCAATCGCGAGCTACATGCGCTAAGAATCCAGAGCCACAGCTGCTAACTTCACTGAGAGAGTCACTGCCCTGGCTTCCATAAAAGCCTACTGCAGAAGCACTCACTAGCACTTTAGGAGGATGCTCCATGCTGGCCAGTAAAGACGCTAACTGCTTTGTCCCGACAACACGACTATCATGGATGCGTTGCTTTTTAGCATCAGTCCAACAACCGGATGCAATGCTTTCGCCCGCGAGGTTAAACACGGCATCTAAGTTTTCCAACTTTGATTTATCTTCAGGATGCAACAATCCTTTTGCAGGGTCCCATCCAATTTGCACTTCATCAAAGCTTCCGTTACGACGAACCAGTCTCAAAATTTCATGGCCCTCTCGTTTAAGAGCGCTAATCAGTTCTTCACCAACCAATCCTGTAGAACCGGATATTAGAATCCGCATTGCCCAATATCTCCCTAAATGTACTGCCAAACTGTGTTTCTGATTATAGACGATACAGAAAGAGTCTGGGCTTATAAAAATACACTCGGCTCACAACAAAAGCCGACGTTAGCCACTATGTTTGCTCCTAAGTACAATAGCCCCTATTTTGAAAATACACCTATAATAGGAATCAAAAAATGGCAAAGTCCTCTTTATGAGGGTATGAGCTTTGAGTCACCGCTATTTTCTATTAGATGTTCACACCGCGCACTGTTAGCTATAGAGTATGGCTATTACCCTTTGAAAACGTATAACGAGGTTAATTTCCAAATGAGTCAAGAACGCACCACCGTTTCCATTTTATTCATTTGCATGGGCAATATTTGCCGTTCCCCCTCTGCAGAGTGGATGCTCAAAAAGAAAGTCGCTGAAGCTGGCTTAACACAGCATATTCATATTGAGTCCGCAGGGACCAGCTTCTTTCACGACGGCAAACCGGCTGATGCGCGTTCGCTGGAAGTGGCTAAAAAAAGAGGCGTTGATCTCAGTGAGCACCGTGCACGCGTTTTAAGTCCTAAAGATTTCGATACTTTCGACTACATTCTGGTAATGGATAAGCAAAACTATAAAGAGACTTTGCAGATTTGCCCTCCTGGCAAAGAGAAAAAAGTTCGGTACTTTTTAGAGTTTGCTCCCGAAATGAATACAGAAGAAGTTCCAGATCCGTACTACGGTGGAGAAGATGGCTTTGACCATGTACTCGACCTCCTGGATGCCGCATGTGATGGGCTAATAACCTATCTCGAGTTCCATGATTTGCAGGCCTGCTTTTAGCAGGCTTCTTTTAAATAGAGCCCTAATAAAGCCAGGCCAGGCATTTCTATCCCTTCGGGAAATCCTTGTTATCTAATGTCCTAAAGGACAAAGAAACAAGGCGTATCAATGCGGTGTGTCCCCTCCGGGGCGCCCTAAAGGGCTACTGCTTCAGTTATTTTAGTACCGTCTAAATGCCTCTCGCTGCGCTCCTATTTCCTTGAAACTACGCCGCTCTAACCTTATTAGGGCACTATTAACAACTCATTAAAAAGGCAAGTCAAAAACTGTAACAGTTTCATCGTGCGCTTACATTTTTAAAGTAAACACAAAAAACCGTGCCTCCGCTTTTCTACCCTTGCCAAAAGCATGCCCAAATCTTTCTTCTTCCAGACTAAATAAAGCACAGCCTTAGCTCAACGTAGTAAAGCCCAAAAGAACAAAAATGGATTTTGTTTTTATCTTAAAAAGGCTTGCAAGAACTGAGCGTTTTCATTACACTAAGTTTCTATTGTTTGTAACTGCTTACGATATTTTATAAGGTGTTCGCTTTGTTGAAATTGATAAACCAGTTGCAGATGAGAACCAGTAAAAAAGTTTTGTTTGTTATGAAGTTGTTTTATGGGGTGTTCACAGTGGCTAGTGGAGAATTAGTCTATTTTTTTAGGGGTTATAGTCCAGGATTTCTAAAATCTCTCTAGCATCAAAAATTCTGCAGTCGCTTTAATACTAAAAAGACAACTAGCATGAGCATTCTCATGTTTGGCTTGTACTTAGGACTGCGAATTATTTTTTATCTTGTTATGACGGATTTAATACCGTAGGGAGGATATTGGCTTTTATGGTGACGACACAATCAGAAGTGAAGACAGTGGAAACAGTTTCTCAAACTCCAAAAACCAGTCCAGACAGCACAGAAGCTGCTTTACCAAGCAACGTGGTGCGTGGTGGCTCTATTTTGAGTTCTGTAATGCCACAAACAATTACTGAAAAGCCAACCGTTAACTATGCGGATCTTGAAAACATCAGTAAAGCGGCGCTTATTCGTATTGATGTATCGAAGTTGCCTAAAGAAGTGCCTGATTTTCAAGCACCTGGCGCAACCAAAGACACATTAATTGCATCTTGGCTGAAAAACTGGATTCGTGATGCCCTCGAAAAAGGCGAAGTCACTGAAAACCACTTACTGCCTCGCAAAAATGAAATCGCGCAAGCCTTAGGTGTCAGTATCGGGACCGTTCAAAACGCCATCCGTTACATTGAAGACGAGGGCTACGTTGAGTCTAAGCAACGTATCGGCACCCTGATTCGCGATATAAACCAGCATGGCCAGCGGATGCGGAAGCAAACCTCTAAGCGGGATCAAGCTGTTAGCGCGATTAAGCAATATATTCTTGATAATCCGCTCCAGCCGGGCGAAACGCTGCCTTCGGCACGGGAAATTGCAAAAGCCATTCACTCCGCACCCAACACCACTCGTTTAGCTTTGGAGTACCTGTCTAGCATCGGTATTCTCAAAAGCTTAGGGAATCGTGGAAACAAAGCCAACTGGGCGCTTCGCACCATTCCTGAAGGCGAAAGCGGCTTAACGCACTCGATTGAATCAGAAACCCTGATTGACCAACTTGAGCGCGATATTAAGTTGATGGTTGCTGAATCCTACGAAGTGAACGATAAATTGCCATCTCACCTCGATTTGTCGGCTCAATTTAAAGTCAGCATCAAAACCGTACACGATGCAATGCGCCGCCTCGCGGAACAAGGCATTTTGCATTCTAAGCGCGGTCGCTACGGAACCTACCTGCTGCGTAAGCCGGATGCCGAAAAACTGGCGCCTATCGATACCAGCATCTTTATGCCAGCCGAAGAAATCAGCTTCTACAACTACCAAAAAGTAGAACAGCATTTAAAAGGCTTGCTGCGCTCCAACTACAAAGTTGGCGACAAGTTGCCTCCGATGGGAATTCTGTCACGGGATCTCGACGTCAGCAGCAATACGGTTCGTAAAGCACTGCAAAACCTCTCTCGTGAGAAGTTGGTTTCCTTCACACGCGGTCGTTACGGTGGAACTTACGTCACTGCAATTCCTGGCGACGAGGAAACGGCGGAAACACAAACCTTTACCTGGGTTTCCATCAACCCAGATACGGTTAAAACCTACCGCAACCAAGGTCAATAGCCTAAACCAACCTAAAACCCTATCCATAAAACGGCTGTATCGTCTTTTCGATGCAGCCGTTTTAATTCATTACTAAGGTCTTACCCCTACTTTCAGATAAAGACTGCTCTCTATGACAGCATTCTTTATCTGAAAAGGGGTATCAGAGGCTGGCATATAGAAGGCGGATCCGTTGAGCATCGTTAGGAGTCAGGTGCGGATTTTGCCAGCCCCGGTAATACATCACATCATCAGGATTATTCGAGTGCTCTATCCCCAGCGCATGTCCCAGTTCGTGAAGAAGGGTTGTTCGTAAACGCTGCCTTTTTTGCACCGGGCTTAAATGCCTATCAATGGCTGGATTGCGAAGCATCGAAATATTGGCATGAGTGATACGGTTTTCGTGAACCCGGCGGTTCGTATGCCCCACTTCATAATCACGACCCATTACAGTCTGGTCAATCCACTCAAAGCAAAGCAATGCTTCTGAACTGCGTTGCGCAAGTTCAAAGTTGATTTTATGGCCGCTGGCTTCAATCCACTCCTGCATAACGCTCTCTAACAAAGCGCTATCAAAATCAGGGGCGTCCCACAACAAAGGTAAGTTACGCTTTTCCCAACGTAAAGCCTGGTTGGTTGCAATCAAAAGATCCGGTACACCTAGTGCATTTAAGGATGTAGACTTCCCGGCCGAAAAAGGTAACAAATAATGGTTGGGGTAAAGCGGGTTCATAGCAGCTATGAAACCTTTCGTATAGGCGGAGGAGCCAGAGAAGCGCCAAGTTCGGAGCATTCTTCGCGCTGTTCGTCCGTCATATCCGCGCGCATATGCATTTTTTGTAGCTGATCGGAAATTAACGGTGCCAACGGATCAAAAATTTCAGGAATCGAGCTTTGCACCTGAACGGGGACAATTACCTTATCTGCAGGAAGATTGGCATAGAATTGACTTGCAAAATTTCGACTTGTCATCGGTTTTTACCTCACATATCCTCAAAACAAAGGCAGTGACAGAGAAAAACTCTTTTCCTACTACAAATTCAGCACACTCTGAAGCCGATTATTAGGACCTCGGCTGAAAAGCTTCATTCCTGTAGAGCGATCACACAAAAGTTTACATTTAGATAAGTCTCACTGTCTTTTGATTTGAGGTCATCTGCGTTATCCTAAACAGTTATTCCTTTTGGGTTTACAAGCGCTATTGCTATTTTTAAATAGGTGTGACCATGCAGACCGGCAATCCCTCGACTCTTCCCTCAGTTGAAAATCACCCCAAACATGATCTTCTGTCACTCGAACGCGTTGCACTCCTGGACTGTGGTGCTCAGTATACCAAGGTGATTGATCGCCGCATCCGCGAACTCAATGTCGACACCATCATCCTGCCGATTAATGTCAGCGCCGAAAAGCTTAAAACAGAAAAACTTTCCGGCATCATTCTGTCGGGTGGTCCGAATAGCGTGTATGAAGAGGGAGCACCACAGTGCGATCCTAATATCTTTAAACTGGGACTGCCTGTACTGGGAATCTGTTACGGCATGCAGCTGATGAACCGTCATTTCGGAGGAACTGTACTCCCTTCACCGTCTAAAGAGTATGGTGAAACCGATATTGAAGTCGATACTCAGTCCCTCCTGTTTGCTTCTCTCGAAGCAGTCCAACCGGTCTTAATGAGTCACGGAGATAGTGTTGGAGAGCCTGCTCCAGGCTTTAGAGTCGTTTCCCGCTCACAAGATACACACCATAACAGTGTTGTTGCAGGGATAGAAAATGCAGAACAGCGTTTTTACGGAGTCCAATTCCACCCCGAAGTGGATTTGAGCGTAAACGGTTCAAAAATGCTTTCTAATTTTCTCTACAAGGTCTGCAAACTTAAAGGCAGCTTCGTCCTCACAGATCGTCTGAAAGAAGCGATTGAAAAAATCCGTCACCAGGTAGGAGAAGAGCGCAAGGTATTCGTCCTGGTGAGTGGTGGCGTCGACTCCAGCGTTACAGCCGCCTTATTGGTAAAAGCCCTGAAGCCGGAGCAAGTTTTCGCGGTTCATATTGATTCCGGTCTGATGCGCCACAATGAAAGTGATTTGGTTTGCGATGCGCTCAAAGCCATCGGATTGAGACACCTTGAACGCGTTGATGCCGAAGAAACATTTTTAAACGCCACAACTGAGCTTAATGGCAAAATCGTGGGCCCTCTCTGCAAAGAGAGCGATCCCGAAGTGAAACGCCGCATTATCGGGGATGTTTTTTACCATCTGATTACAGACTCAATCCGCAACAGCGGACTAAACCTCGAAGAAACCTTTATTGCTCAAGGGACTTTAAGACCCGACCTCATTGAAAGTGGCAATTTAGACGTCAGCGAAAAAGCCCACACTATTAAAACCCATCACAACGATGTGCCCTTAATCCGTGCTCAGAGAGAGAAAGGCTTGATCCTTGAACCCAACCGCGATTGGCATAAAGATGAAGTTCGTCAAATTGGCCGGATTCTTGGCTTACCCGAGGAATTGGTTGTTCGTCATCCTTTCCCCGGTCCTGGTTTGGGTATTCGCGTTATTTGTGCCGATAAACCAAGTTATACCAATACTTGGGAAGCTGATTGCCAATCCTTAGATACCTTATTGGAACAAGAAGCACCAACTGGCACGCGAGGCTTGCTTCTGCCCATCCGTAGTGTCGGTGTTCAGGGAGATAGTCGCTCCTATAGTACGGTGGCAGCCATTCAATTGACACCCGAAGCACTCTCCAAGCTATCCTGGCAAGAGCTTAGAAGCCTTGCCCAAAAAATTCCAAACAGACTGCACCATATTAACCGCGTAGCGCTGCTCCTCAATAATCCCAAAAGTCCTTTACCAAAGCGCCTCTCTGAAATATCCCCCCTCTTTTTAAACCGTGAAAACTTAGATCACTTGCGTCAGCTAGACCATCAGGTGACAACAGCCTTTCATGAAGCAGGGCTATACAATGCCATTAGCCAACTATTCAGTGTTCTTTTACCTGTGGGTCAAGCAGAAACGGCGACTCACCGCTCTTTAGTCCTCAGAGCGGTGCTCACGAACGATTATATGACAGCGAGCCCTATGCCGATTGAGTTTAATGACAATCAACTCAGCTCTAAATCACCTCGCTTAAGTTTTTCCTGGTTACAAAAACTCGCCCAAGACATCTCAACAAATGCCATTGACTGGGTTTTCTATGATATTACCGGTAAACCACCTGCAACAATTGAGTGGGAATAATTAACCTTTTTCCCACTCAAGCTAAAAAGTCTAAACTCCTAATATTTTGCTAATTGGGCATAAAAAGCTTCTCAAAAAGGGTTCCATCTATTTATTAAGATATATTTCAGAACCAAGGGTAATACTTGACAAAACTAGCACAACATATTTACCTTTGACCTTTTTATAAACAAGAAATTACCCTCACCTTGTATAATAGATTTCGTCCCTCATTCTCTAATCTATTTGTGAGCCTCCATTAGAAAGTTTTCTCTTAACGGGTTTCACGTTGCCTTTTGGGTTCCCTTCCCTTGTTCAAACTTATCCCTTTTTGTAAGCCCTCAGTCATTATTTGCTGATTAATTGGAGCACATGTTCTATGTCCAGTGTTCAACCACGTTTTGGTAATGCCTCTAGCAGCATGGCAACCACCGTTACGAGCCATTTCCACCCACATCATGAGCATGTGTCCAGCAGCTTTTTTCCAAATAGCTTGAAAGAAGGTGCAGAATTATTCGAAAAAGAATTCGGTCCTGTGCCGACATCTACGCCGCCCCAAACTAAAGTATCAACAACCTATTCTTCTCATCCTAATCCCTCTTCTCAAATACCCATGAGTGTCCAAACTCCCGAAGGAGTTGTTCGCCATAATGCTTATACAACAATACAACCCGCAACTATCCAACAGGATGCATTTACTACATTGCACCCCAAAGGTACTCAATTTCCTCGTACATCTACATTTTCATACCCAATGACCCAGCAGGCTCCGCCAGCCTATTCACCACACAACAATCCTATACATCAACAAGCGCAACAACCTTCCTCTCTACAGAATAACGCTATTCCCCAACAAGCTCCTCCACCCTACACATCAAAAATACAAGCTCAAACAACAACCCCTCTCAGTGAGAAAAATCCATTACTCGCAGATAAAACACAGCAACTTGTTGCCAATATTGGTATCGATCCCAGACACTATTCCAATAAAGGCTATTTCGAAAAAATGTCTGGTGGTGCTGTATTCAGCCAAAAAAGTATTCCTCTAGTCGCTTGGCCTCTCGGAGTGGGCAGCGTCGCAGGTTTATCCACAGCTACTGCTCTCTTAGCTCATCCTGCCGCAGCAGGAGCAGCAGGAGGTGCTCTTATAGCCTCAACTGGAGCCGCAATCGGTACTGGCGTAGGTGCTGGCGTACTGGGGGTCATACTGACAAGCTGGTTAGGCTATGCCGGCTACCGCAGTAAGAAGGTTATGAATGGCTATAAAAAGTCACTCAACAACCTTATTGCCGAATTAATGAAGCCAGAAAACGAAAATACGGTTGTCTCGTATTTACGAACCAAATCGAAGACCAGTGCAAAGGCCAAGGCACGCAAAGCAAATGCCAAAACCTTAGCCCTATTGAATGGTGATCATAAGAAGTCCGGAAATGCGGCTGCATCCCCTGTCTTTAAAATTTATATGAGACACGCACGTAACCAAAACAAGGTCTTCTTAACGCGGAACCCAGATAACGCAAGACGCCTACTTGCAGAAGCTAACCGGGTTGCGGCTGGCCATATCGATACAATATAGGTTTTTATTCTCCTTATTCATAAAAAGAGCGATGTTTCGGCATCGCTCTTTTTTCATGCCTTTTGGTAAGGAGGATGCTTTCCCGATATAATGAGAGACATTGTCAATCATTATGTAAGGGCAGTTATACCGATGGATACTTCATTTATTGAACATGTACAAGGTCGCGAAATTTTAGATTCTCGTGGCAATCCAACTGTTGAGGTCGAAGTCTCATTATCGGGTGGTGCCAAAGGCATTGCCGCTGTTCCCTCAGGTGCAAGCACTGGCTCTCGTGAAGCGCTTGAGCTCCGTGATGGTGATAAAGCCCGTTACAACGGGAAAGGCGTGCTTCAAGCGGTTGAAAACGTGAATGAAGTCATTAACCGTGAATTGATTGACCGCAATGCCTTCCATCAGGCTGAAATCGATCAGCTTTTGATTGACCTCGATGGTACAGATGGCAAGAAAAAATTGGGTGCAAACGCAATTTTAGGGACCAGCATGGCTGTTGCCCGTGCTGCATCTTCCGCGTTAAAACAACCGCTTTACCGCTATTTAGGCGGCGTTAACGCAACCGTATTGCCTGTTCCGATGATGAACGTTATCAACGGTGGTGCCCATGCCGATAATAACGTTGATATTCAAGAGTTTATGATTGTTCCTATCGGAGCTTACTCCTTTAGTGAAGCGCTTCGTTGGGGCGCTGAAATTTTCCATACCCTCCGTGGTGTCTTATCTCAACGTGGACTCGCAACCGGTGTGGGGGATGAAGGTGGCTTTGCTCCAAACCTCAAAAGCAATGCCGAAGCCATTGAGCTAATTCTGACCGCCATTGAAAAAGCTGGATACAATACGACCGAGCAAGTAAAGCTCGCATTGGACGTTGCAAGCTCTGAATTCTACAAAGATGGCTTATACGATCTCGCCGGTGAAGGCAAAAAGCTAAACTCCAGCAAAATGGTTTCCTTCTTAGAAGACTGGGCGCGCCAATACCCGATTATTTCCATTGAAGACGGAATGTCTGAAGGCGATTGGAATGGCTGGAAAGAATTAACCGTTGAGTGCGGATCTAAAGTTCAGCTCGTTGGTGATGACTTATTTGTAACCAATCCTGCCATCTTAAAAGAAGGCATCGACAAAGGGATTGCGAACAGTGTTTTGATTAAGCTCAACCAAATTGGTTCCCTCAGTGAAACACTTTCCTGCATTAAAATGGCTCATCAGGCTGGATACACAACCATTATCAGTCACCGTTCCGGTGAAACCGAAGATGCCTTTATTGCAGACCTCGCGGTTGCAACGAATGCGGGCCAAATTAAAACAGGGTCACTGTGCCGCTCTGAGCGTATTGCAAAATACAATCAGTTACTGCGTATTGAACAAGAGCTTGGCCCCATTGCCCAGTATGCAGGCGGCGGCGCTTTTAAAAATACGTTAAAAACATCTCAGCCAAAACTTCAGCCAATAGTCTAAGTTGCCGATAAACACTATATTCCACCCCGCATTACTGCTATAATCGGGGTGGAAGTGTTTTATATCTATCGGGTATAATGCCTTCTGATCCAATTTTTAGAAACCCATAATCGTTAATTGTCAGACCGTAAAAAGCAGATTGAATTTATTATCGTAAATTCGTGTCCTTATTACTTCCCCGTAACACTTTAAAAGGAGCGGTGACTGGAATGAAATTGATTATTAATGGTCGCCATATTGATTTGACAGAGGGGCTTAAAGCACACGTGGCTGAAAAAGTAGCCCGTCTTGAGCATAATTACGACTTTATTCAGGAACTCCATATTTTCCTGAGTGTTGAAAAAAACCCTCGTATTAGTGCAGGTCATCACGCGGAAGCGACAGTTGTTGTTAGCAGAGCCGTATTACGGGTTGAAACAGCATCAGAAGACCTTTATAGCAGTATTGACCAGCTTGTTGATAAAGTTGAACGCGTTTTAACGCGCCATAAAACCAAGTTACTCGGCAGAGCAAAATCGGCCAAAGGGGAATCCATTCGTAAGGCTGAGCTTGCTATCGGAGAAGAGGCATCCGATAACAAACATGATCCTGATATGGAAGGGGTCTACTTCACCTATCACGATGAAGAAGAAACTGCTGAAACGGCTTAAGGCTTGGTTTTTGCCTTGATTATTAAAGAAACATTGAGCCGAAATGGGCTTTGATATTAACACGCCTACAGAAGAAGACAGAATTTGGGCAGGCCTCGGCTACGCCGGATCTGTCTTCTTTTTCTGTGGGTTGCCTGTCTTTCTCATCTTCATGTTCAAGAAAGATGAGTCTTTTTACCTTCGCTTCCATACCTTGCAAGGTTTGATTTTCTCGATTTTGTGGCTCGGTCTATTTATTCTCACCATCTGGCTCACCCTGATTACTCATGCAGCCATGGGTATCGCCTTTTTTCTATTTCTATCCCCGGTTGTTTTATGGGCTTTCTTGACTGTGCAAGGCTTCATGGGAAAAAACTTTCAACTGCCAGGAATTGCTGCACTGATTTCTCGATTTATACGCCCACAATAAACTAAATAAAGGCTGGAACAGCTTCCAAACCCATAGTTTCAGCTAAATTAAACATGCAATTCATATTTTGAATCGCTTGACCTGCTGCACCTTTAATCAAGTTATCAATGGCAGAGACCACGACAATACGTCCCGTCCTAAAGTCTATTTTGAAATTGATATCGCAACGGTTTGAGCCTTTAACGTAGCGAGTCTCTGGGAAAATGTCCTTTGGCAGTACTCTCACGAAGGGTTCTTTCTCATAGGCAGCTTGATAGAGACTTTCAATCACCTCTAAATCCGTAGAGGATGATTTCAGCTTGGCATAGATCGTCGACAAAATGCCGCGATGCATTGGAATAAGATGTGGTGTGAAGCTAATCGGTGGAATCGAGACACCTGTGATCGTCGACAAGGAGGATTCAATTTCAGGGGTATGGCGATGACTTCCAACCCCATAGGCTTTCACGGATTCATGACATTCCGTAAACAGTCGATCCAGACTCAGGCCACGGCCTGCTCCAGATACGCCTGACTTTGCATCGACAACAATCGTTGAGACATCAATCAAATCAGCATTAACCAAAGGCAATAAGCCCAAAAGCGTTGCCGTTGGATAACAGCCTGGATTCGCGAGCAAGCGCGTTGAAGAGACGAGCTTACGATTCCATTCCGGGATACCATATACGGCTTCTAGAAGCAGTGAAGGCTGCGGATGGGGCAAATTGTACCAGGTTTCATAAGTGGATGCTTCAGGGAGACGGAAATCGGCCCCTAAGTCAATTACTTTGACTTTTTCCAAAAAGTGAGGTTGGAGTTTTTCTGCCACATGCCCATGAGGTAGGGCACAGAAAAGAACGTCATTGCTCGAAACCAGTTTCTCCCAGTCCTCAGCAACACAAAGACTATTGAGTTGCTTACCAAATTGAGGATAGACCTCATTCAAAGGCTGATCAACATAACTGGTAGAGGTAAAAGCAGTCAGCTCAACGTCTGGATGCTGGCTCAACAAACGAACCAGTTCTATACCCGCATATCCTGTTGAGCCAATAACAGCAGCACGAATCATTTACAAATTTCCTCTTACAAAACTCAGAGTAGGACGAGAAGTTGACGTGTCCTAATTAATTTTCTTTTGACTCATATAGCGTTGAGCGTATTGGTCGAAGGCCTCTGCGGATAAATGCTCTTGTTCTTTAGTAGTGACATTCCGCAATTGAACCGAATCAGCAGAGGCTTCATCACTTCCTAAAACCAGAGTATTGGCAGCATTAAAGCGATGTGCTCTTTCCAACTGCTTGCCAAAGTTTTGGAACGATAAATCCACCTCAACAATGGCTCCTAAAGCACGTAATTTTTCAGCCAAGGGGAAAGCAGCCGTATGAACATCGGTCACGATATAGAAGTCCAATTCAGGCTTAGGGAGTTCACCAACCAAGGCCATTAAGCGTTCCTGGCCAAGAGCCCAGCCCACTGCAGGAGTTGCCGGGCCACCTAAATCTGACATCAAGCGATCATAACGACCACCGCCACACACGGCGTTCTGAGCACCCAAATGCGTTGCAGTGATTTCGAAAACCGTTTTGGTATAATAGTCTAAGCCGCGAACCAAAGAAAAATTCCGTTTATAGGGGATTTCCAAGCTCGTTAAAATATCGAGTAAGTCTGCAAAATGTTTTTGGCTTTCATCATTTCCAAAATCACTTTCTAAAAACTCAATAATCTCGGGTCGCGCATAAATCGTTTTACAGATAGGAACCTTACAATCCAGCATCCGCAAAGGATTCGTATTAAAACGAATTTGACAGTCAGAGCAAAGCTCGGCTAAATAAGGTTCAACGCGCTCACGCAATCCGGCCTTAAAACGCTCTCTACATTCTGGTGTACCGATATTATTCACTTCAAGCGTTAAGCCAGGTAGTTGCAGTTTTTCAAAAAGCCGCCAAGCCAGCAAAATTACCTCGGCATCGGCAGCAGCACTTTCAGGTCCAAATAATTCTACACCTATCTGGTGGAACTGACGTTGACGACCTGCCTGCGGGCGCTCGTAACGGAACATAGGTCCTATATAAAAAAGCTTCACAGGTTTGGGCCAGCGACTCATGCCTTGCTCAACAAAGGAACGCACGACTCCGGCAGTTCCTTCTGGACGAAGGGTCAGACTACGGTCGCTTTTTTGAAAGGTGTACATTTCCTTGCTCACAATGTCGGTTCCCTCACCAACGCCGCGCTCAAACAGCTCTGTAGATTCAAAGATAGGAGTTCGGATCTCTTGAAAGCGAGCTTGTTGAAACATCGTTCGACACAATGTTTCTACCGTACTCCAACGGTAAGTATCCTCACCCACAATATCTTGTGTACCCTTGGGTCTTTGTAAAACAAGCTTTTTAGCTTCTTTGTGAGGTTTTTGAGTTGTATCTTCCATAACGGTCTCGCAAAGGATCATGCTGTAGGAAATCTTAAACGGCTTTAATTTCGGTTACTTGATGCTCTCCAGGAACCAATGGCGCACTTAAAGCCAAACGCTGAAGTTCAAAAAGTCGGTTAATGCCGACTTGCGCCAAGTCAAGCATTTCATCAAGTTGTTCACGTTGGAGTGGAGCCTTCTCACTACTCATTTGCAATTCAACGAGATTTCCATCTCCATTCATCACAACATTGGCATCTACATCCGCCTGAGAGTCTTCCGAGTAATCCAAATCAAGCAATGAGTTCCCATCAACAACACCTACGCTAATAGCTGCAACAGGCGTGTGAGTAGGGATTTCTTTCAAGGCACCATCGAGCTTTAAGGCATTCAAGCAATCCACAAGAGCAACATATGCACCTGTAATTGATGCCACACGGGTTCCACCATCCGCTTGAATAACATCCGCATCAATAGTAATCGTTCTGGAACCCAAATGAGCCAGATCAATGCTCGCTCTTAATGTACGTCCGATCAAACGTTGAATTTCCGCAGTACGACCAGAAAGCTTCTGGCGTTCTCGTTGTGTTCGCGTATGTGTTGCACCAGGCAACATAGAGTATTCAGCCGTCAGCCAACCCAAATTATCATCTTTTAAAACATGAATGTGTCTCGGAACTCGTTCTTCAACCGTTGCGGTAATAAGAACTTGTGTATTCCCAATACACATCAACACAGAGCCAGGCGCATTTTTTGTATATTGACGAATGATTTTTAAGGGCCGAAGGGCCTCAGGGGTGCGACCATCAGATCTGCTGGACATGGGTTGGAAGCCTCTATGCATGCTGTAAAAGTGGACTTCTTTCTACCCTAGCTAAATGTAAAGCTAAATCTTTTAAACGAAAAGCAAGGGTACGAAAGAACTCTAGTTAAGACTCTTTTGCTAATAATACTTTTACTACAAACATGGGGAGGGTTTTATAAGTCCGCTTTAAACGCCCCTGTTTACCAAACGGCTGACTAGAAATCCGATAAAACCATTCCAGATTGAGTTTTCTAAATAGTGCTGGAGCTCTTTTTGTTTGTCCGCTCCATACATCAAGACTACCACCCACACCTACAAGCACAGAAGCAGGAAACAAAGCCTTATAGCGAGAAATCCACAATTCTTGTCGAGGAACGCCTAGGGCTACAAGCACAATGCGAGGCTTTGTTTTAGCACATGCTTCCGCAATGGCTTGCTCTTCTTCCAGGGGAAAGAATCCATGCTGAGTGTAGCTAAATTGCAATCCTGGAAAGCGACGTTTTAAATTCTCTACAGCTAAACTCAGTACTTCGGGCTCTGCCCCAATAAGTGCAACAGGAATTCGCTCAGCTTCAGCTTTTGCCAACAGGGCTTCTGAAAACTCGATACCCGGTAAACGCTTAACTAGAAGCCCGCGATGTTTAAGGGCCCAAACCAAACCGGCACCATCGGGAAGAGCCAGCTCTGCAGACTTAAGAATCTGCCCAAAGCTGGTATTTTGCTCACCTTGCATAATCATTTCAGGGTTTAGCGTTACCACATGACAAGAAGATGATGAAGACACAAAATCCCAAGCCTTTTGGATAGCTTCCGATAGATTAACAAGATCTATGCGGTAGCCGAACAAAAAAGCCTGGGAATTTGTCATAGTCTAAAAAATGAATTACTCTAAGCGATTTCAGTACGTATAGTTTTATCTGGCATTTGGAGAATATCGCCAATAGAAGCTTTTTTCTCCACCATTTCAACCGTAACCTCGAAGACTTTGAGGTCATCTCTGGAAGGAGCTTCAAACATAACTGGCAGCATCATTTCTTCCATAATGCTTCTCAATGCACGAGCACCTGTTTTACGCTTAATGGCTTCTTTAGCAATCGCCTCAGCAACGCCGCTTCCGTAAATAAGGTCAATGTCATCCATTGCCATTAACTGCTTGTATTGTTTGAAGATAGCATTTTTAGGCTCAACCAGAATTCGAACCAAAGCAGCTTCATCAAGAGGATCAAGAACAGCCGTAACCGGTACCCGTCCGATAAACTCAGGAATCATCCCAAACTTAATCAGGTCATCGGCTTGAAGCTGTTTCAACATCCGAGCAGCTTCTAAATCGCGTTCGTACAAGCTCCGCGAGCCTGTTGCACCAAAGCCAAGAGATTTTCCAGAGTTCACACGGCTTTCGACAATCTTTTCAAGACCAATAAAGGCACCACCACAAACGAAAAGAATGTTGCTGGTATCAATCTGGATAAATTCCTGGTGAGGATGCTTACGTCCACCTTGTGGTGGAACATTGGCAACCGTTCCTTCGATCATCTTCAATAAGGCTTGCTGAACACCTTCACCGGAAACATCACGAGTGATGCTCGGGTTTTCAGACTTACGGGCAATTTTATCAATCTCATCGATATAAATAATGCCACGTTCAGCGCGAGCGGCGTCGTAATCAGCGGATTGGTAAAGACGAAGAAGAATGTTCTCAACGTCATCCCCAACATACCCTGCTTCAGTCAAAGTTGTCGCATCTGCTACCGCAAAGGGGACTTCCAGATATTTAGCTAAGGTTTGCGCCAGTAATGTTTTACCACTACCGGTTGGGCCAATTAGTAGGATGTTGCTTTTTTGAATTTCAACAACATGCTTAGCGGGCTCTTTGTTTTCTTTGTCTTTCTCTTTATCTTTATTTTCTTTGTCTTTCTCTTTGTTGCCAAGATTGTGATTAACACGTTTGTAGTGGTTATAAACCGCTACAGAGAGTGTTTTTTTGGCATCATCTTGGCCGACAATATGCTCATCGAGAAAGTTTTTAATTTCGATAGGTTTTGGAATCTTAGAGATTTCAGGGAGTGAGGTACTTTTCTCAGCGTCATCGCCTTCGAAAAACTCCTCATCTAAAATTTCGTTACAAAGGTCAACACATTCGTCACAAATGTAAACCTCTGGTCCGGCAATAAGTTTTTTTACCTGATCCTGACTTTTACCGCAGAACGAGCATTTCAAGCGGCTATCTTCATGTTTAGCCATTTGCTGGACCTCCAATCAAGTACGGTTTATTTCACAAGGAAAAAACCATTCTTGCCTTGCTTTTCATGTTCATTATAATCCGTGTCTGCAAAACTGCCAGCCTAATCGCCAAAGGCTATTTAGAATCTTTATCTTTTGAGTCAGATTTTGCTTCCTCGGCTTTTGTGATGACTTTATCGACCATACCATATGCCACACCTTCTTCAGCGGACATAATATAGTCACGATCGGTATCACGCTCAATCTTTTTAATGGATTGGCCAGTATTGGAAGCCAAGATCTCGTTCAGGAGCTTCTTCATACGGTTGATTTCAGCGGCCTGAATTTCAATATCCGTTGCCTGACCTTGAGCACCACCCAAAGGCTGGTGAATCAAAATACGGGAGTGCGGAAGCGCCATACGCTTTCCAGGAGTACCCGAAGAAAGAAGGAAGGCACCCATACTGGCCGCCTGACCCAAGCAAATAGTGGAAACATCTGCACGGATGTGTCTCATCGTATCGTAGATAGCGAAACCAGCCGTTACAGATCCACCAGGACTGTTGATATAAAGCATAATGTCTTTTTCAGGGTTTTCAGAATCTAACAAAAGAAGCTGTGCAACGATTAAGTTGGCAACTTGATCGTCAATCGGCGTACCCAGAAAAATAATCCGCTCACGTAACAAACGAGAGAAAATATCAAAGGAACGCTCACCGCGACTCGATTGCTCAATAACAATCGGCATGTAAGCAGACGGATCATTCTGAGGAGTGTATAGCATCTAAATCAAGCCTCTTTCAATTCACCATAAAGGATATAATGCCATTGTACGCCTGATTAAAACTTATGGAAAGCTAAATCTGGCCCAATAGCTGCTTTAATTAAAAAAGTAAGGATGAAACTGAGGCTATTCCTCTGTTTCGATAATATCCACTTCTTCACCTGTAATCGCAGTTGCTTCATTCACAGCATCAGCAGCCGCTTTATTCTCGTCTGAGTTGCTACTCTCAGGTACAACATTAAATGTTGCACGAGACAAGAGCAAATCGACTATTTTTTGGCTTAATGCTTGATCGGAGAGCATTTGAGCAGCTGCGTAGTTATTCCCCAACTGACGCATAACCTGCTTCTCATCCATGCCTTGAGACTCAGCCAAATCCATAACCAAATTTGAAAAATCTTCTTCTTCAACCTGGAGATTTTCTTGTCGAGCGATCGCACCAAAAACGAGACTAGTTTTAATCCGCTTTTTAGCTTCTTCCCGGATGTTTTCCATGGTCTTTTCACGACCTTCAACATCTAAGAATTTTTCCCAGGACATTCCTTGTCCTTTAAGACGACCTTGAATCTCCTCCATCAGCAAACGGGTTTCACGATTCAACATTGACTCAGGAATATCAACCTCAGAAGCGCCGAGCACGTAATCTACAACTGCTTTTTGCTTACGGTAATCATTTTCTTGAGTTTCATTCTGCTTAAGCAATTTACGAACTTGCTCTTGTAACTGCTCAAGGGATTCAAACTCGCCCACTTTACGAGCAACTTCATCTGTTAGCTCAGGAACAACTTTGCAAGAAACATCGTTGAGCTTAATTTTAAACTCTGCCGGCTTACCAGCAAGGGTTTCATCGTGGTAGTTAGCCGGAAAAGTTACATTAATGGAAAATTCTTCGCCAATTTTATGGCCGATCAACTGATCAGAGAATCCTTCGATAAAGTTATTGTTCGCTAAATCCAAACGGTAATTACGAGCAGCGCCGCCTTTAATCGCTTCACCGTTCACAAAGCCATTGAAATCAAGATTTACAATATCTGTTTTTTCAGCGGCACGATCAACGACAGGCTCAAGCGTTGTCAAGCGTTCAACAATTGCCTGGTACTCTTTAGATTCAGCATCTTCAGGTAGTTTAAACTCAGCGTAATCAACTGCTACAGCTGTCAACTCAGGCAACTTTGCCTCAGGACGAGTTTCAACGGTCGCTTTAACCACAATACCTGTATTCAAATCGAATACGAGTGATGTTACTTGTGGAGGTGCAACGATATCAAGCTGGTGCTCACTAATGACATCGGCAAAAAGATGAGGAAGAAGACGATCCATCGTCTCTTGCTTAATACGTTCTGTACCCACATGTTTTTCAACGATAGGTCGAGGTGCCTTACCACGGCGGAAACCGGGTATACTCAAGCGCTGCCCCAAACGTTTCCACGCCTTGTTGTATTCCTGAGACGCATGCTCAGGAGAAATTTCCAAACTGATCCGAACCAGGTGCTGCGCCTCTTCACGTTCAACTTCAGCTTTCATCGGAGCACCTTGCGCAACTTGTGTCAAAATCGGGAACCTCGCTCAATACCTGGCAATTTTTAACCCACTATCCTAGCGCCGATGCCCACGCACGCCTTAAAACGGTCTATATTGAGCGATTCGGTGTCGAAGTAGGGGCATACTACATCTTAACAAACTAAAAAATTGCTTTCTGGAAAATTAGCGGGAGACGAGGCTCGAACTCGCGACATCTTCCTTGGCAAGGAAGCATTCTACCACTGAATTACTCCCGCATTAGCCAGGAAGCAGTTCGTTTGTCAGTATCAAATTTGTACCTTAAAGATTGTTGAGATGCAAACCCTTTTTTCAAACAAAGTCGTTTACACCGAAATCAATTCCATCTTTTTTTCAGCCATTTCCAGCACCTTGACAACGTTATAGCCATTTTCGCCGTTTGTTTTTGGCGTGTAGCCATGACGAATACAGTTGATGAAATGCTGGCATTCTAACTTCAACGGCTCCAGTTCCAAGTACTCTGGAAATTCCGGCACAGGCTGTCCATTTGGATCATCTTGATTGAAAATCAGCAGCTTATTATGGGTCAAGGTGTCATCAATCATCGCAGTTCGTTGAGTCCCGCGCACAATCAACTTCACCTGCTTAATCGGATGAACCCAGCTAATGTGAACCTGTCCTGCCACATCGTTTGGAAACACCATATCGATGCGAGCATCATCTACAAGGCCATCTTTTCGATTTTGGTACCCAACTGCCGAAACAATATCCAAAGGCTCTTCATCAAGCAGATAGCCAAGCATAGAAACATCGTGAGGGGCTAGGTCCCAAACCACACTTTTATCCGGCCGCACCTTATTGGTATTTAAACGGTCACTGGAAATATGTGTAATCTGTCCTAAATAGCCACTTTTTATCAGCTGACGAAGACGGTTAACGGCAGGATGGTATAAAAGCAAATGCCCCACCATCAAAACGCGCTCCATCCGAGCGGCTAAATCATAAAGCTGAAGCGCGTGTTCTGAACTGGTCGCTACGGGCTTTTCAACGTAAACATGCTTGCCTTGAAGCAGTGCCTTTCTTGCAAGCTCAAAGTGAGTAAAACTGGGCGTGGAAATAACAACGCCGGTTACTTGCGGATCGTTGAAAATATCATCGAATTGATCTGCAATCCGAACTTTAGGATACTGTTGCCTTAAACTTTCCAAGGCATCCCGATTCAAATCGCAAATTTTATAAAGAAATCCCAACTCGTAAAAATTCCGAACAAGATTTTTGCCCCAATGGCCGCAACCAATAACGGCAATTTTCTCATTGGGGCTTGTCTCGTGCGAATCCGAGGGGGTCGTTGCAAAGTCAGATGTGGCCATCATACCGCAGGTAAGTCTCTTTACTTTTAGTCTACAATAAACGAAATGGAATCGTTTCGCCACTTACCCGTACAACCGAGACGGGATGCCTGGGTTGAAGTCAACCTCGGTGCCATCGAGCAAAATGCAAAAAAAATTCGCCAATGGATACCGTCCAATGTCGATCTTATGGCCATTGTTAAAGCGGATGCCTATGGGCACGGTGCCGCAATGGTTTTGCAAACACTGGCTGCATCCGGCGTCAGCATGGCGGGTGTCGCCTCCGTTGATGAAGCCCTGAACTTAAGACGGACCGGTATTTCGCTTCCAATATTGGTTATTGGTGGTATTCCAGATTGGGCGGTCCAATTTGCGGCACAAGATGAAATTCGCTTAACAGTTTTTAACCAACAGCACCTAAATATTTTAAATATGGCTGCACAACGCCGTCTTCAACAATCAGGCGCTATTGCCAACCGAGTTTTCTTCAGAGTGCATGTCAAGGTGGATACGGGAATGCACCGTATTGGCGTGCCCTGGGAAGAAGCCGAGGCATTTATTGAGCAATGTCGAACCATTCCCGGTGTTGATATTGAAGGTATTTTTACCCACTTCGCCGATAGCGTAGAAGGGGAACAACGTGCATTGCAAGCGCAGCGCTGGAACACAGTATGTGAAAAACTTAAACTACTCCCTCGATTTGTCCATAGTGCCAATTCAGTTGCAGCATTAGATAAAGGCTATTGGGCCGAAAAGGCAGCCTCCCATGACAATTTAGCCCGCTTGGGAATAGCCTTTTACGGCTATGGTGTTCCTCATATTACCCTTCAGCCAGCAATGGGTTTAAAAGCTCGAATTCTACACATTCAAGAATTAGAGTCAGGGGAAGGTATTAGCTACGGAGGCACATACAAAACTCAGACCGTCACACGAATAGCGACGATTCCTGTTGGATACGCCGATGGAATTCCACGCCTTTTATCCAATCAATTAGACGCTTTTTGGGAAAACGAGCGTGTTTGTCAGGTGGGAAACATCACTATGGATCAAATGATGTTTGACATTACTCATATTCGCGATGCTCAAGTTGGAGATACACTCACCCTTCTCGGGGAGAACGATGCAGGTACAGATGCCATTTGGCTCGATAACTGGGCATGTAAAGTCCATACAATCGAATATGAGCTCATGTGCGCCTTACGTGTTCGTTTGCCGAGAACTTATATTCGCTAAATTGGTAGACAACTTTTTTTGAGGGTTGGTTTTGCTGCCAATATCCCTTTTTAAACCATGTTTTCCGAAAGCTAAATGATTCAAAGATTACAACCGCGATTTGGTAATGCGCCCGGTCTCCAAACACTGACATCGCAAACCAAAATTGCGCAAGACACCTTGATTAATACTGCCCACATCGCCAGTACCGCCCCATCTGACGGATTGGGCAAGTTAAGCTTGCAGTCTCAGGATCAATGGTCACCCATTTCTGTTGAAAAACATAGCGGACTTACAGCGACTGCAGCAAAGCCTGTAGAAGAAGTAGAAGCCGCCAAGGTTAGCAACCTCAAGATTCCTTATTCCTTTGAAGTGATTTCCCTTTCTAAAACAAAGTCTCCATTTAATAAGAAGGTTTCTGCAGAAACGGTTGAAGAGCTAAAGCCTGCATTGGCTTATAAAAAGCTACAATCTGCAAAAAGTGTCGCTATCGGAGACTTGCACGCCTCCAGTCAAAAACTCTTTGAAACCTTGGTCGTAGGCGGTTTCATAAAGATGCCCGAGCCCAAGCTAAAGCAGCTTCAACACTCACTCGCGATGATTGAAATAGCCGGTAATGAAATCGATCGAAAGGTCAGTGCACCTGCCGCTCTAACACGCCTTTCTCCTGATCCCCTTAAAATAGAGCAAAATGCTTTAAAGCATTACCATCAAAACGTTCTAGACCTCTTGCCACATATGAAATGGGCTGGAGGAAAGAAACAACTCATTCTCATTGGAGATGTCATTGCAGATCGTGGTGCTTACGACCCCACAACGCTTGCAATCATTGCACGCCTGGATCAGCAAGCATCAGGTCAAATTATTCGATTAGCCTCAAATCACGATCACAATAGCCTTAAATACATTACGAACAACCAGCTAGACTATCCGTGGCAATCTCAATCCATTAGAAACGCCGTTCGAATTGCAAGACAAACTTATGCTGGTGAAGACAGGCTGAAAAACTCTTATTTGCAGCATTTAAGACAATCTCAGGTATTTCACTGGGACCCTGAAAGCAAAACCCTTTATAGTCATGCCCCTATTACACGCTCTACCTTAGACAATGCGATTGAAAGATTAAATAATACAGGCCTTGAACTGACTGACTACAACGATTTGAACGAAAAAAACCTGCCTCATTTTGTACAATCAATAAATCAAGCGTACAAAGATCATGTCTCAGAAATGGCTGATACAGTTCCTGCACATCGGAACTCCAAATTGAAAGAAAGAGAAAAAGCGTTTCACAAAATCTTATGGTGTCGTTCCCCTCTGAGCAAGGAATCACAGCTCCCTTTTAATGAAAAAACTCACGGCGTTAAAGTGTTAGCTCATGGTCACGATCCAAAATCTCTAAAATCCCCTTTTGCTTTAGGACGCTCATCATCAAACGAGCCTCTTCCAGTCGCAATTGTGAATCTGGATAATGCTGTTCGGAAACAAGGCTACATTGAAGGCAACTCACCTCTATTAATGATTGAGAATTGACCTTTTGCGTTGTGGTTGCTACCCTAAAATTAAGAAATTGTTTGAAAAAGTCGCAGTCGGAGCCGGACGCAAGGAAGAGCAGCGCAGGCAAGGTGCGTACTGAGTACGTGCCGCGTGTAAGCAGCGCAATAACGTAGCAGACGGACCAAATGGGAGTTTTATCAAGCCGTTTCTAGTGAGAGGTTCAGTATTGAGTGAAACTCAGGCAATCTTTCAACTGATGGGATTATTTTTTAGGTTTAGAGAGAACAAAAAGAAGGGTTGCTTGGCACATGAGCAATAATCTTCAGATTTTCGCCCTGATAAAACAGGTTCCTGATCAATCCGCAAAGTCCGGAATCAATCCAGACGGTACTATTGATCGGGCACGAGCAAAGCGAATGCTCAATCCGTTTGATCGTTATGCGTTACAGGCTGCGCTGCATGTAAAAAAGCAGTATGGTGGAACCGTTACCGTTGTTAGTATGGGCCCACCTCCAGCGATGGAAATTTTGTTAGAAGCGATAGAACATGGTGCCGATAGAGGATATCTTCTTTCGGATAGACGTCTGGCAGCATCTGATACACTCGCAACAGCGTACGCACTTCATTGTGTCGTTAAACATTTAGGCGTACCGCATTTAACATTTTGTGGTCTTCAAACCACTGATGGTGACACAGCTCAGGTTGGTCCTCAAATTGCAGAACGTTTAGATTTACCGCAAGCCAGCTATTGCGAAGATTTTCGGATAGAGAATGGTCCGGATGGTCAACCGCACGTGATTGCTAGGCGCGTTATTGAAGGCGGACATCAGTGGGTTAAAATGCAGATTCCTGCTCTGATTACTGTTGCAAATTCCTATCATCCACTTGCTTATAAATCGATTGCTGGAACGAAAAAAGTTCAGGCTCTCCTTCGCAATGAAGAAGAAAAGAATCAAGTTATTAAAACAGTAACCCTAGATGATGTCGGCGCAGATCCGATACTGTGTGGATTAAAAGGCTCGCCGACAATTGTTGCAAAAACTGATAAAGTAGCCGAAATTGGTGGTTCCTGCGTTGTGCAACAGGGAGAGCCTGTCGAGCATATGATTTCTACCCTATTACAGAAAACTGCGATCAAGGAGTTTTTAGCGGTATGACACAAGATACACCGGAAAAAGCTTCTCAAGCCGATAGCAGCTCTCAATATATCGCCCCCAAAGAAGCTGTAGATGCTCCTTCACCACCCGCTGATAATGCAGCGCCTCCTGCGGCTAGCGCAAAACCGGTAGGTGATATTGATTTTGAGGCAATGATTAACCGCGAAATCAGCACACCTTCCAACAAAGAAGTCATTATCATTGCAGAACAGTTCCAAGGGGTCGTTCAAACAGTCTCTTATGAATTGTTAGGAGCGGGTAGGCAATTAGCAGATAAACTTGGTGGCAAATTATCCGCTCTGGTACTTGGACACAACTTACAGGATGAAGCGCAAAAACTCATTCATGCGGGTGCAGAAACGGTCTATGTCGCTGATCATCCTGAGTTAGAAAACTACAGAACACTCCCTTTTAAGCGAGTAATTACTGATTTTCTGAAAAGCTGGGAATTGCCCCCTCATATTTTATTACTCGGCTCTACAACAACAGGGCGAGACTTAGCACCACGAATTGCAGCATTTTTCAAAACGGGGTTAACAGCTGACTGTACTGAGTTAGATATTGGACCTTATGAACACTCAAATAAGGTCGATCCCGACAAGTTAGGCAAATATCCTGGCTGCTTATATGCGATTCGTCCTAGTTTTGGTGAGAGTTTAAAAGCAAGAATTCTAGGTCCTTGGAACAATCCTCAGATGGCGACAACCCGCCCTGGTGTGATGATTCCCCTTACGCTAGATAGCAATCGGACAGGTGACGTTGTAAACATTGCAGTTAACCTACAACCCAGTGACTTTCGTCTGGAAGTACTCGAAATTGTCCGAGAAATTCAGAGCGGTATCAGTATTGCAGATGCCGATGTTGTTGTGGCGGGTGGTTATGGATTGGGTGGTCCTGAACCTTTTAAGCTATTACAACAACTAGCAGACTGCTTTGAAAATTCAGCAGTAGCTGCATCTCGTAAATGTGTTGATGCCGGATGGATTCCATACAAATATCAAGTCGGACAAACAGGGAAAACAGTGCGTCCTAAAATCTATTTTGCCTGCGGAATTTCTGGAGCGATCCAACACCGCGTAGGAATGAATAAATCTGGATTGATCATAGCAATCAACAAAGATGCAGATGCTCCAATTTTTCAGGTTGCGCATCACGGCATTGTTGGCGATTACTCTCAAGTTTTGCCAGAGCTTATCCATCAATTAAAAAATAGCGTCAAAAAAACGCCAGTAGGCGTATAAAAGCCTTTCATCTGATTCGTTGATTTTAGAGAATTCAAACTTAAAGCGGAGGACAGACCTGTGTCCGAAAAAATGGAATATGATGTTCTGCTTATCGGGGGAAGCCCTTCTAACTTAGCACTTGCGCATCATTTAATCGATTTGGCAAAAGCTGCTAATCAGTCATTTAGTATGGCTATTTTGGAAAAAGGTAAAGAGTTTGGCTCCCACATTCTGAGCGGCGCGGTTAGCAACCCACGCGTCATCAAAAAGCTTTTTCCTGACTACCAAAGTAATGGTTTTCCCACCGAGGCTGAATGCACCGAAAGTCACTTCTCTGTTCTAGGCAATAAAGAGAAATGGGATGTACCCGCAGTAGCTGTGCCTGCAGGAATGAAAAAAGAAGGCTATTTAATCCTGACTCTGAGCCATGTTGTCGGTTGGATGGCCAATAACCTGAAAGAAAAAATTGCGGGACAATCTGATATCCTGGTCGATTTCTTTCCAGGATTCTCTGCTCATGACGTTGTCTATGACGGAAATAAAGTTATTGGTGTTCAAGTAGTTGAACAGCCAACAGGTTCACCTGAAGAAGATAATATCTACGGTAAAGTCGTTTGCTTTGGAGACAAAGGATTTGTTTCCAGGAATTACGTCAGTAAACTTAATCTAAGACCCAATCCTCAGATCTGGTCCGTCGGAGTTAAAGAGGTTTGGGAACTCGCTCCCGGTAAAAACTTTAGTGGAAAAGTTTATCATACGATGGGCTTTCCTCTCTTTGATGGTTCCTTTGGAGGCGGGTTTATTTATGGCATGAAGGACAATAAACTAACCATCGGAATGGTTATGTCTTTAGACTCCCCTAATCCCAACCTCAACCCACAGCAGCGCTTACAAGATTTAAAGAAACACCCTTGGCTACAAGAGCTGCTTGCTGGTGGAAAAATGCAGAAATATGGTGCTGCGTTACTGCCAGAAGGTGGCTACTACAGCCTACCCACCAAATTTGCAACTGATGGTGCAATCCTACTAGGAGACGCGCTGGGAGTTCTGGATATCAGCGGACTCAGTGGTGTCGATAAAGCGATGGAATGTGGCTGGCAAGCTGCTGAAGTGCTAATAGAGGCCTTAAAAACCAATGACTTTAGTGAGCAAAAACTAAGCAGATATCAAAAACGTGTAATGGATAGCTTTGTCGGTAAAGAGTTATACGCAGGACGTTATTTCCGTCATGCATGGCAAGAAAATCCACGTTTATTGAACAACTATCTCCCTCCTGTTATTGAAGGAATTGATAACGGAAATCCAATATTTGGAATGATTAAAGTTGGCTTAACCAATAACCCTTTTCAGGCGGTAATGGATGCATTACGCCTAAAAAGCTTAATGGAGGGGAATCAGGATATTGGAAAAGTTGTTTACCAATCTGATTACAAGCATATCATTCCTAATTACAAAGTAGCCCGGCAAATTGAAGTACAGAATTACGCAAAGGACAGCGTAATTTCCAGAGCTGATGCAGTCTTCTATGCCCACACCCACTATCACGAAGAAAATCGACATATTGATGAATTTCATGCTGATGTTTGTATCAAATGTATTGCTAAATATGAGTCTTTTGGCAAAGAAGTACCTTGTGTAAGTGATTGTACCGCTGAAGTACACCGTGTAGATGCAATTGAAGGGTTGAAAAAGCACGGCATGAGTCTAGAAAACTGTGTGCAATGCCGTACATGCGAAATTGTGTGCCCTGAAGTGAACTTAAAAGTAAAACCCACAAGCGAAGGCTCCGGCCCAGACTTTAACGGCCTATAATGCTTTAAAACTCCACGCATTAAAAGAACTCCTTACTGAGGAGTTCTTTTTAGGTTTATATAGATTAAAAGCTTTAACCCAACTAGTGAGAGACAGCTTTGTAATAGGCTGGAATTTTAAAATTCAAGTGAGTAAATGTTGTGCATTTTGCAATGAGATATAAAAGAGCGAAAAGATTATTGGTATTTCGGGGAAACTATACACCAACGATAAAGGTGAAAAAGCAGTTATTAGTGGAGAGGCTGATGTAACTATTGAGAAAGCATCATCCCCACTTACGCAAGGAATAGTAGGCCCATCCGC